>JABAHQ010000724.1_pt1 | contig 25945 bp, 20 predicted proteins | sample 7062091 | NCBI WGS metagenome assembly JABAHQ01 (sample SAMN14534359, study PRJNA622989) | marine sediment metagenome | biome: marine biome [ENVO:00000428]; feature: marine pelagic biome [ENVO:01000023]; material: deep marine sediment [ENVO:00002113] | place: India: Gulf of Kutch | collected...
CCAGGTTGCCAGCTTGTGCGTCATCCACTGACGATATCGGGCCACCGCCGACGTGCGAACGCTCCCGCCATGCACGTACGAATGCTCCTTGGTGAAGCACGAGTCCCACTTGCGCCAGCGTTCTGCAGTTTCGCCGGACAGGTCTGTCACATCTTCGATGGTGGCGCAAAAGCATGTGGGACAAACCAGGGTGCAATTGGTGCACGTCAGGCAACGCTCGGCCACGTCTTCCCAGCGCGGATGCTCGTAATTCCGATACAGCAGCTCTTTGATATCGGTCGTATCCATGGAGCGCCCCATCTGCTTAGCCGTATTCGCCACGATCCCTTCGGCCCGGTTTTTTTGCTCCTTGTTGGCCACTTTGTAAGGAACGCCCTCCATTGTTTTTGCCCCCTTTTCCGTTCCGATCTCCACCACAAAGTAGTGCTCATTTTTTGCCAGGATTTCGGTCATCGACAAATCGAAGCCGAAGGTTGCTTTGGGACCGGTATTCATGGACACACAGAAACAGGTGCCATCGGCTTCCGCGCAGTTAACGGCCACAATAAATAGATCATCACGTCGAGATTTATAATTTGAGTCTGTGAACTTCTCGTTCATGAAAACCTTATCCTGAACGGCAATTGCGCTCAAATCGCAAGCTCGAACCCCCAGAAACGCCATCCTGGGTGGGGAGTCATGATTCTCGACGACCTGAAAGCTGCCATTTTTCTTGTGAGCCGAAAACAATTTCAAAACCGGCGGAAACAGAAACTTTTTCCAGGATTGGGGACCCACGACAAATCCAAAGACAGCTTTGTCTTGGCGCTTGTGCAGGCGATACTTCCCGCCTTCGTGCTCATCGCCCCAACTGGTGGGCAACTCCTCCATTCCGGATATTTCTTCGTAAATGACGGCGCCCTCCCGCACTGTCGGACCGATGACCTCGTAGTCTGCTTTTAGAACTTCGATGAGCTTTCCGAGTGCGTCCGATTCAATAATCACGAATTCACCCGTCACGTTCTGTTTTGCCATTTGCCAGCTTCTCGTTTAGAAAGTGAATTTGCTTTTCAACAATTCGCTCATGATTGAGGCAATCGCTGTGCCATGAACGATAAAATTGTTAAGCGCTTAATTTTTTTAAGATTAATTTAACTTGATTTAAAGAAAGAACGATATGGAATTCTCAATAATAGGAAGGAATCGGCTTACCATTCTCGATCTTAAAAGACCGGATCGATTTGTGCAATAAACCAGCAGATATGAAGGAGTTCGTTCTCTCAGAAAAAAGCCGCCCACGGACTAAAAAATGTCCGTGGGCAGACTGTGAGGGTGAGACAGTAAAAGAAAAAAAGCTTGCTCTCCCACTACTCCCCCCTCTACTCCTATCAGAATGGCAGCGCAAATGGCGAAACTCGGTTTTCCGCAAGAACTTGGTTCATGTCGAATTCAATAACCGTGACGTTGCCGCTCACACTAAAGCGATCCAGACCATCGTCCGGCGGGATGTAACTCGGTACAAAGACAGCCGTGCCGGGATCGCCACTCTTGATGCTCGGGTTCGTCTCAATCTCGCGATTTTGCATCGGCAGGCGAATGCCCAAATCGCTCATGCGGCGGCTTTCGAAAAAGAAAATCTCCTGACGTGCCAAATAAAGCGTATACAGGATTTCAACCGGATCGCTCAGGGAAGCCACTTCCGAAGGCTCGAGACTGGTTCCCGAAATCGGCCGTACTTGAACTTGCGAACCGTTTCGGGGGATGAGCAAATCGTCAATTGCAGGGGCAGAAGGGCTTGCTTGGACGGCACCACTTTGAGGACGGCCAGTTCTCGGATCGGCGTCCGCAAAAGCGATGACAGGACGACTTTGCGATAAGCTGATTGCCTCCACCAGCGACTGGACCGCACCGGAAAAGTCGCCGTTTGCCAACGCCACCTCAGCTTTTATGAGATGAGCTTCTTCCATTTTCAAAGCCGGAATGTTGGCGTCCCTTGCGATGTATTTCGGGTCCAAGAAATCCAGGCGCGGTAACGGCTGCAGATCGTTTTGGCCGCGCGACACCGCAAACGTAAAGCCGCGGTTGACGTTGTTGGCGGGATCGTATTGCGCGAAGAAAACGAAATCCGACTCCCCGGATGCCAAAGCCATATCCGCCGCTTCTCCTGCATTGGCGGCGTCGCCAGCGAGACGAGACGCTCGCGCCAGCGCAAGATAATTGCGCGTGGCCAAATCGCCGTTCTGGCTGGTCGCCAACGATTCATTAAAATCGGCCACGGCCAGATCAAGATGTTCCTCGGGCGTGAGCACACGTCCGTCTTCTTCGATGGGCGCTCCGCCAAAGTTTTCTGCAACGAGCACCGAAGCCATTCCCCGGAAAAACAGCAATTCGGCGAGCTGATCGTCGGTAGCATCCGGATCGTTCGGAAATACATCCTTAATCCCAAAATCCGCCAAAGCGCGTAATTCCTGGGTCTCAAAATAGCCGCTACCGGTTACGCCGTCGAGGGTTAAGTCATCCGGTCGTATTCCGGCAGGAATATCCGCCTGCGGCGAGATAAAAGTTGACGTGTTATCGTAGTTATCGGACACCGTATCGGTAAAAATAGTCAGGTCTTCGATGGAATCTGAAAACCGCTCTTGCACGCCCACGAGAAACGGTGTCGTGGCGCCTTTGCTGTTGTCGCGCAAGGCCTGATCCGTCGTTTGTGGGTTGGTGACGTCTCCGGCGTCCAAGAAATCGCAGGCGCTGATGAAAAGCGCTCCTATGCACGGGAGCAACCACGAGATTTTCAGCAAAAATGTTATGCCTTTCATTTGATTACCTCCAAATTTTTGTTTTTATAAACCTCCCCCGTTTGGCAGCCAAGTGAGCCGTGGGGGAGGTTTTGTAAAATTATAATCCGACTTCCACTCCGAAGCGGAATTGACGCGGCGGTGATAAGGTGAAGAAGTTGATCCCGCCGACATCGATACCGGTTCCGCCAACCGCACGCACACCGTTGAGCTCCGGGTCTAAATCGCTAAAACGGGTATTATCGATGGTAAAAACATTGCGCACGCTGGCAGTCAAGACCAAATTTTGAATTCTGCGAAATCCGAGGTTGCCAAGCTCGTAGCGCGCGCTGATCTCACGCAGTTTGAAGAAGTCGGAGTCCTCCATAAACACATCCGAGGCAGTCGTAAATGAGAAGCCCTCCGGTACCAGGCTTGCATGAGGCTCTTCGCCGGCAAAGAAGCGCAATACACCGCCGGTATTCAGGATATAGCCGCCGGTCTGCCAATCGCCTAACAGCGATAGACTGAATTTGCGAAAGAGTTGCAAGGTGGTGAAAATGCTGCCGGACTTGGTTGGCAGCGGACTTTTTTCCAGGATCGTCTCAAACGTACCATCTTCCTGAGGAACGTTGGTACGGAACACACCCACCGGATGCCCTTCCTCAACCCGCTGCGGCAGAAAGGCAAAGCCGCCGATACTAAACGGTTGTGCGCCGCCTATGCTGGTCACTTCGTTATCCAACGTTGTGTACGTCAAGCCAAAAGTCCAATGCACTTTTCGGCTCGAAATCAGCGTGGCATTTAGCGCCAACTCGATGCCTTTGTTCTCGATTTCCCCGACGTTGCGCAATTGGGCCGGAAAACCGCTGTTGGGCTGGTTCGGAACCGTGAACAAGGCGTCTTCTGTGGTCTCGCTAAAATACGTGAATTCGAGACCGAGACGATTGTCCAAAAAGGCGGCGTCAAACCCGAAGTCGAAGGTTTCCGTGGTTTCAGGTCCCAGATCCGGGTCGCCGGCATTATTGAAATTCACGGAAACTTGCTGCAGAAACGAGCCCTGCGCAAATGTGCGATCTTTCACAAACGGATCGGGAAATTTGCCTGTTCTTCCGAACGAAGCACGGAATTTCAGATCATCCCAAAAAGAAGGCAGGAATGAATTTTTCCAAAACCCCTGCTCGGAAATGGTGTAGGCGATGCCAGCCTTCGGATAGGTTTGTAGTCCCACCTCATCACCAAAAGCACTGTTGCCGTCAAATCGCACACCCAGGTTGAGAAACAACCGGTCCCACAAACCGAGCTGCTCGTTGAAAAAGATGCCGCCGTTAAAAAGCTGCCGGTTGGATTCAAAAGCCGTGATGTTGGCGGCATTATCGAAGTCTTCGTTTCCGGGCAGTCCGAGGGAGGTCGCCGAGACCGCGGATTCGCGATCTTCTTCGCGAAAGCCCTGCGCGCCAAACGTGAACGTAGAGGTCACCGCACCTTCACTCGGGTACGAAATCGAGCCGGCGTAATTCAGGGTCAGGATTAAATTTTCGCGGTCGGACCGAAAGATGGCACCGTCGGCATTCGTTCCCCAAACCACTGGATCGGATCCGAAGGGGACAAACTGTCGATTCTCGTTCTTCCGGAAATCCACCCCCAACGTCAGCCTGTTGTTGAAAATCGAGAGGGGCCGGTAATTCACCGTCGTGCCAAACGTGTAACGATTGACAAACTCGTCGAAATCGGCGGAAAAAACCGCATCTCGGTAAGCAAGGGCTGCTTCAAAGGCTTCCGGGTCTTGCAGGGTTTCTTCGTCAAACTTCACAGGCCGGCTGTTGCTTTCTACCGAAGTCACGATGGATGCCGGACCGCCGTTGTCGCTAACCACTCGTCCGAATTGGTCGCGAGTTGCGCTAAGAGAGACATCCACCTGGGTCTTCTCGGACAAGAAAGCGCGCAAGCCCACGCGACCGGTGTACGTGGTATTTCCCACCGTGGGCATCGGGTTTTCTTCATCCTTCAAGCGGAAGTTTACGTTGTAAGTCATAAACTCGGACCCGCCTTCAACGCCCACAATGTAGCTTTGAAAATACCCGGTTCGCAGTACGTGATCCCTTAAAAAATCAGTAATAATAAACTGCTCGTCCGGCGCATCAAAGCCTTGTTCGCTCTTAAAGCGCCAACGAACCGGTCCTGCCCTACCTTTTTTGGTAAAGATTTGGATGACACCGCTGGCGGCTTCAGAACCGAACAGAGTGGACGCAGCTCCGCCTTTGGTGACCTCCACGCGCTCGATTTCATCCACGAAAATATCCGAAAGCGCACTGGAAGCCGGGCCACCGGTAGCGGTCACCAGGTTTCCGAGCCGAAAGTTGTCGTCGGTATCCACCCGCACGCCATCGACGTAAATGACCGGAGTCTGACTGACGTTGGCACTGGTGACACCGCGCGTACGCAGACGGGCGCCGGTACCCGGCAAACCGGTGTTGACATTCACCTTTGCGCCGGCCACCCGACCGTTGAGCAGTTGAAAGACATTCTCCACCGGTGCAGCCTCGATTTCTTTTGTGGAAATCGTCGTGATCGGGGTCGTCAACTCTTTTTTCTTGATCTCAGACCCGGTGCCGGTGACCACCACTTCGTCCATTTGCAGAGCGCTGACTTTGAGTTGAAAGTCCACAGTCGCTTGCTCGCCGGAACGGACAACCACCCCGGCTTCGGCGTCTTTGTAACCGATAAAACTTGCCACCAGGGTGTAGCTGCCTGGAGGGACATTTTTGACGAGATAGGTCCCATCGATGCCGGTGGCGCCCCCGAGGTTCGTGCCCTTAACCACCAGGTTCGCGCCCGGCAGGGGTTCGCCGGTGGCGTCGTCGGTCACCAGACCAACGACTGTGCCAGTCCCCTGCGCAAAACCAACGACCGGCAGCAAGAGCATGAGCGAAAAAAATAGAGATGCGAGAGGTCTCACAACGCGAGATTGCAAATCCGGAAATAACATAGTTCACCTCCATAGAATTGTTAAGGAAAACTCGAATGGATGTTTTACAGTGAATGCAGGATCGTTCGGACCATGATAGATGCACACCTCCTTTCGAATTTAATCTAAGATGTCGATGGTCTCCAAGGAACCGGAAACCAAATGCACTATGAGAATTGAATTAAATGGAGGCGCTTAAAAGGCTGGACAGCAGGGGAATTTATGCTTGACTTTTTAAAGGAAAAGCGATATATTCGAAAGGCTAAAAAAAGGGCTATCCGAGCCTTTTAAAACGCCGGCTCGATGAGAGTTGCCTCTCTCATCGAGCTTTTTTTTTGCGTTTAACCTGTTTGCAATATCAATCTACCTACGTAGTTCCCAAATTCTGGTTTCAGTAAAAATCGCGGAAAGTTCGTTAAATAGTCTGACCGAAAACCCATGTCGCGCCCGTGTGTCATTCCGTAGGAATCTTTTTTTGGTTGGCCGTAAGGTGCTGTTAATTAAAAAGATTCTTCCAGAATGACATTCTCGTGCGTTTTGTTTGAAATTCAGGAACACGAGTTTTCGTTCAGGCACTATTGAACACCTCCCTTTTCGGTTATTTCGACCACACCAAAATAAAAAAGGGAGGGTCTTGCCGCATTTCTATTTCATACATCCGGCAAATGAGATTATTCCCTCCCGCAAATCGGTCACTATTTAAAGCTTAGCAGAATCTGTGCCAGGGACGACACCATCTGGGGATTTAGTACTTAATATACTATTTTTCAGATTCTTAGACGCAAAACTCAAATTGCGCAAGATGTTGCGATGGTGCAACTTTTGAACGTCTGGATTCTGAAACCTTGCACAGCGTCAAGCGGGCCCTTTAACACTTCCATCTAGCATATAGATTCATAAAAAGCTTTACATCTATGTATCTATTTTGTATATTCCCTCAAAAAGTGAGGGAATATCATGCCAGTACAAACAAAGCGAGCGAGATTGGTATTGACAGAGGAACAACAGCAATTTTTAAGAAAACTCACTCAATCACCCACGGCGCCAATTCGTCAAGTGCAACGGGCTCAAATACTGTTAAAATACGCAGAAGGAGAATCTATCTCACAGATTCACTCTCAACTCGGGATTAGTCGACCGACGATTTACAAATGCATCGACAAAGCCCTGGCAATGGGTGTGGCGGCTGGACTGAAGGATAAATACCACAGTCCGAAAAAGCCCGTCATTACCGAAGAGTCGAAGGCTTGGGTTGTCAATCTTGCCTGTACCAAACCCAAAGACCATGGCTATGCAGCTGAAGTTTGGACGTTAAAGCTTTTGGCCAAGCATACCCGTAAACATGCGCCTGCGGCCGGACATGCTTGTTTAGCGAATGCGGCCAAAGCCACGATACAGAGAATTCTCAAAGCCAATCCGGTTCAGCCCCATAAGACGCGTTATTTTACCGAGGACCGAGACCCCGATTTTGAACGAAAAATGAACAAGGTGCTCATTGTTTATAAAGAAGTTAATTTGCAAAATGAGACGGCTGGCGACCCCAAGGACCTCCCCGTCATAACGGTCTCTGTTGATGAGAAGCCCGGGATCCAAGCCTTGAGAAATGTCCGTCCGGACTTACCGCCTGTCCCCGGAAAACGAACGTATGTTGGCCGTGCCTACCATTACGAAAGAAAAGGTACGTTATCCCTATTAGCAGCTTTGGACTTGCATACCGGGCATGTCATCGCCCAAGTGCATGAACGTCACCGAAGTAGAGAATTCATCTCATTGCTGAAAGAATTAGATAAGCTCTACCCCAAAGCGAGTTTGATACGTGTTATCCTCGATAACCATTCTGCGCATATTTCCAAAGAGACCATGAATTATTTAGCTACCAGGCCGAATCGTTTCATCTATGTGCATACCCCCACGCATGGCTCCTGGTTGAATTCGATTGAGACTTTATTTAGTAAAATGGCCAGAACATTTTTGAAAAACATTCGAGTTGAGTCTAAAGATGAACTTCGGCAAAGAATCCTAAAAGGCATCGAAGAAATCAACGAAGAACCCATAGTACACCGCTGGAAAAACTTTGACTTCGCAAAAGAAATTTAGTGTAAATGATTTTATGAATCATTGTTCTAGTTAGCCTGAGCTAAGTCGAGGAGTGAATGCCTGAAGGAATATCGACGTTTCGGCCAGGCTTTTACCGCTTCCCGGTTAAGTCTGTGATAACCAACTTCAACCCGCTTACAACCCGTGCCAATTGTTCGTAGTGAATTTTATCTGGCGTATCTTGGGCGGTGTGATAAAACGGATAGCGGAACGGCGCGGTGTCGGTCACCATCAGGGCAGGGTAACCCGCCTGCCAGAATGCCCAGTGATCGGACCACCCGACGCCGGGAATGATGCCGGGCAAGGCACCGCCTTCCGAGGGAAATTTTGCCACGCGACGAAACGAAGCGACTGTTTCCCGAACTAAAGACCTTGACGACAGATTGCCTACAAAGGCAATGAAATTTCCGGTGGATGGATAAAACAACCCGACCGGAAAAGGATAGCGCTGGCTGCCCTTTTGCTGAACATAATAGCCAATCGTCTCCAAACTGAACATAGTCACAATATTGTCTCCGCGTTCACGGCAGCTTTTTGCGTAAACCAAACTGCCCATGCTCGAGGTTGTAAAATAGGGCGGCTCCTCATTCACAAAAGCAACAAATCGAAGCGTTTTTGGAATGGATTTGTCGGCGAAGGCTTGAGCCAATGCCAGCAATGCTGCCACGCCCGTCGCGTTGTCGTTGGCGCCCGGGCAGTCAATGACTGAGTCGTAGTGGGCTCCGATGACGACAATTTCCTCTTTTTGGACCTGGCCAGCAAGCTCCACCTCAATGTTTTGACACTTTCGACCGGAGACCTCGAAGGTCTGTCTGCGAATGTCGTAGCCGGTTTTTCGGAGCGCAGAATCTATGAAGTCCGCTGCTGATGAAAGATTTTGGTACTGCACGACATTGCGTTCCCCGATATCGCCAGCGAGTTTTTCCACATACTGACGCAGAAGTCCTTGCAGAGATCGTTCTTTTTCTGTCAGAGGCGGTAATGGTCCTTCATGACTTTTGCCCGGCATTTTGATCATGATAGCGATGCAAGCATAAATAGTGAAACTGAGTAGACCAATTCCGACGAGTATGAGTAGCAGACGTCTCTTTGTCACAATTGAGACTTTCAAAATTTAATTGAATACCGAAAAATAGCCAAAACCATAGAAAAGTTAAACAAAAAAATTGCTTTGAAAATTGGCAGGGAGTTTGGTATATTTCAGCGCCAATTATCAAATAAAAAAAGAGAAGGACAAATGACCGAGCAAGAAAAAGCAGCCATCGTCATTGAAACTTTGGATCGACTATTTCCGCAACCGCTCATTCCGTTAGAGCACAAAGATCCGTACACGCTGCTCATTTCCGCTTTGCTGTCAGCTCAAACCACAGATGCGATGGTGAATCGGGTGACCCCTATTCTATTTGAGAAGGCGGATACACCGCAAAAAATGGCTCGGTTGAACGTGGATGAAATTCTGAAAATCATCAAACCTTGTGGACTGGCGCCTCAAAAAGCTAAGAATATTCATAGGCTTTCACAAATGTTGGTCGACCAACATGGTGGGCAGGTGCCAGCCAGTTTCGAAGAGCTTGAGACGTTGCCTGGCGTTGGACATAAGACGGCGTCCGTGGTCATGGCACAAGCCTTTGGCATTGCGGCGTTTCCGGTCGATACGCACATCCACCGACTGGCTTATCGGTGGGGACTGTCCAACGGCAAGTCGGTTCAACAAACGGAGAAGGACTTGAAACGAATTTTTCCAGAGGATCAATGGATTAAGTTGCATTTGCAAATCATCTACTTTGGTAGGGAATATTGCCCGGCCCGAAATCACGATCCAAAGGCCTGCCCGTTATGCAGCAAAATTGGGCGAAAAGAGCCATGAACTAAACGGATGGATGTGATATTTTTCGCATCCGAAATTAAAGATTCTTCCAAAAAGTTTTTCTCCAAAATAAGCTGATGGAAGGTAAATAGGGGGTGATTTGATTAGATCAAATCGGGCATCGTTAATTAGAAAGAGAGCCTGGCTCCTGCATCATCGATGAACTTCAAGTTCTCTTTCGTTTAACGATGCTTTTTTTATGCTAGAGACGTTGCCCAAAAGTCGTCTCTACCCACCGATTCTTTTTCTTTTCAAAAGATATTCGACCAGCGCTCGCTCGTAACTCTCGCTTGTATTCAGAGTCACATAATCGATCTGATTTTCTCGGCACACTTTCTTGTAATCATCGATGAATCCAGCCACCTGATTTTGGTAATCTTTGCGGATATGCCAGGGTTGAGTATTGATTTGCTCGCCGGTTTCAACATCTCGAAAAACGGCATCCTGCTCGAATTCAAAAGAGAGTTCCAACGGGTCGAGAATATGAAACACGATGACTTCGTGCTTCTTGTGGCGAAAGTGTTTGAGACCGGAAAGTACCGTCTTCGGATCATCGAACAAATCGGAGAAGAGAATGATCAAACCGCGGCGCTTGACCCGCTCCGCCATCTGATGCAGCGCAACTGACAGATTGGTCCGCGAGCTGCTTCTGGTCGCATCCAGTTCCATCAAAATTTGATGAAGATAGGTGTTGACCGAACGGGGCGGTAAATAGCGCCGGATTTTATCATCGAAGGTCAGGAGCCCGACGGCGTCGCGTTGACGAATCATCATGTAAGTGAGCGCTCCGGCCAGATAAATGCCGTAGTCCAATTTTGTGATTCCGTTCGAAGTATACCCCATGGAAGCCGACGCATCCATCAGCAGATAGGATTTTAGATTGGTCTCTTCCTCAAACTGTTTGACATAGAATCGGTCGGTTTTGCCGTACACTTTCCAGTCGACATTTTTTATTTCATCGCCTGGCATATACTGACGATGCTCGGCAAATTCCACGCTGAACCCGTGATAAGGACTCTTGTGCATGCCGGTGATGAACCCTTCAACCACAAGACGCGCCCGCAAGTCCATGGAGGACAGTTTAGAGACGATTTCAGGTTTAAGATACTTACGATAATCCGGAGTTTTGTCCTTTGATTCTGCCATTTACGACACCTGCGTTTCCAAAAGTCGTTCGATGATATCGATGGTTCCCACGTTCTCGGCCTCGGCATTGAAATTGGTAACCAGCCGGTGACGCAGGACGGGTTTGGAGACGGCTTTGACGTCGGCGATTTCGGGTGTGGGACGGCCGTTCAATATGGCTCGTGTTTTTGCCCCAAGAATGAGATATTGGGACGCTCGCGGTCCCGCACCCCAGCTAATCCATTCGCCAATAAAATTCGGGGCGCCATCATAATTTGGCCGCGTCTTGCGAACCAACGAGACGGCATAATCGATGACGTGATCGGCCACCGGCACTCTTCGCACCAGCTTCTGTAAATTCAAAATTTCGTCGGCGTGGAGAATGACTTCAAGCTGGGCCTGATAGGCGCTGGTTGTGGATTTCACAATTTGCGCTTCTTCATCATGGGAAGGATAGTCCACCCACAGATTGAACATGAAGCGATCCAACTGCGCCTCAGGCAAAGGATAGGTCCCTTCCTGCTCGATGGGGTTTTGCGTCGCCAAAACAAAAAACGGTTCCTCCAACGTGTAAGTTGTGCCGGCGGCCGTCACCTGATGCTCTTGCATCGCCTGCAGAAGGGCAGCTTGCGTCTTGGGTGGCGTTCGGTTGATTTCATCCGCCAGGACGATATTTGCGAACACGGGCCCTTTGACAAATTTAAACGCCTTGTGCCCAGTGGATGTATCTTCTTCGATGATCTCCGTGCCGGTAATGTCCGACGGCATCAAGTCAGGTGTGAATTGAATTCGGTTAAATTTCAAATCCAACACTTTTGCGAGCGTGCTGATTAACAACGTTTTCGCCAGGCCGGGCACACCCACCAATAAGCAATGGCCCTGTGCAAGCAGTGAGATCAACAACTCCTCGATGATATTGGTTTGGCCAACGATGATTTTGCCAATTTCGGCAGTGATTTTGTCGTGCGCTTTTTTCAACTGTTGGACAATCTCTACGTCTTTTGCATCCGGTGCGATGGTTGACATACATCCTCCGTTTCATTCCTTGGTTTTACCTGTTGCGACTGATCATGACTTATTAAAACCAATCAAAGTAACACTTTCGTGCTCAAATGTCAATAATTTGCTTGGAGAAAACGCAACCTTTTGTTAAATTTAATATTTACAGATAACCATATTCATGATACAAATCATATGCAGAAACGTAACTTAAAAGGTCTAAATTTAGAAGAACTGCGGCAGTTTGTAGAAGCTCTTGGCGAAAAACCATACCGAGCGCAACAGATCTTCAAATGGATTTACGGCCACGGCAGTCATTCTTTTGATGATATGACCAATCTCTCCAAAGAGTTTCGTGGCAAATTGGCTAAACACGCCGACATCATCCAACTGCAGTTGCTGACATCACAAGAATCTTCAAAGGACAACACCGTGAAGTTCTTGTTTCAATTACATGACGGCTTACGCATCGAATCGGTTTTGATGTTTGATGGCCATCGTACTACTTTGTGCATCTCCACACAGGCGGGCTGCGCACTCGATTGCAAGTTTTGTGCGACGGGTAAGATGGGATTGCAACGTCATCTCACCCCTGGAGAAATCGTCGACCAACTGCTTTTGGCGCAATCGCTTTCGAAACGGGCGATCAGCAATGTTGTATGCATGGGAATGGGCGAGCCGTTTCATAACTACGACAATCTGATGAAGGCATGTTCATTACTAAGTCACGATGTCGGTCCCAATCTCGCCAAACGTCACATCGTTGTTTCCACAAGCGGACTTGTCCCCCAAATCATTCGATTCGCGGATGAAGGGCATAAGTATCGTCTAGCGATTTCCTTGAATGCTACGGTCGATGAAGTCCGGTCCGAGATTATGCCTTTGAACAGAAAATGGCCCATTGCGGAACTTATGAAGGCAGCGAAGTACTACACCCAAAAAGCTGACCAACCAGTGACCTTTGAATATGTTTTGATGGAGAGGGTTAACGATTTTCCCGAAGACGCGGAACGCTTGAAAGAGGTCGCACAGGGAATGTTTTGCAAGATCAATTTGATCCCGTACAATGCCACCGAAGGGACATTTCGGCGACCTTCGGAGGCGCGAATTATGCAATTTTATGAAAGGATGACGTCTTTGCGAGCACCCGTTACTATCCGTTGGAGCAAAGGCGACGATATCGAAGCTGGCTGTGGTCAGTTGGCCACGAAAAGCAATCGTGGGCCTGCTGACCGAGCCCTTTAATTCATGCTTGCCCCTGAAGACTCCTCGCTTGAGATCAATTCACACGTGCTTTGGACTTCTTCTAAAACATCGGGATGTCTTTCCTTCGTCTCTTTATCCAACTCAATCCGACTCATCGCGGTGCATTCGATTCCAGCACGTTTCAGTTTGCCAAGTTTGATGTAGCTTTGACAAAGATTCTTACGGCAAACAAGTTCGTTATACAGAGAGAGTGAGTTTTCCTCTCTCAAGGAATTGAGGATTTTTTGATAGTAATGAAGGGACTGTTGCCACTGCTCGCGTGCGGCTGCCAGTTTTGCTGCGCACCAAAGAAACACTCTGCTTTTCGGAAACTCATGTAGCGCAATATCCAAAACCTCTTGCGCTTCTTCATAGTTGCCCTCGTCGAGCGCTATCCAGAAGAAACCGTTAATGGCGCTGAATTTAGAATATCGACTTTTTCGAATGGCGGTTTTGATCATCGCAATTCCTTCTGAACAATCGTCGTCCACAAAGGGTAGCCAGGCAAAATGACGGCTCAATTTGCCGCGATAGTATTTGTACGTGCCCAGTCCAAAATACGCATCGTAGAGGCTGCTGTCTGCTTTTAGGGCTAAATTGAGCACTTTGACACTGCGTCTGCCGTTCCGGAAGGCTTCGAAATATTTGCTTTGTTTGGCTTGATAAAAAGCCAAGTACGCATGCCCGGCGCCAAGAAAAAAGTAGCCCCAGGCGTCGCCGGGGTTCCGTTTCAGATACTGCTCCGACAGTTCAATCGTTGATTTTATCAGTGATAGAAACTCAGGTTCTTTATCGTAGACTTCGTAATCCATCATCTCCGACTGCAAAGCTGCTGCATGAAAAAAATAGCCAACCGGACTTTCGGGACTTTGTCGTTCGATTGTTCCAAAAACATCGATGGCTTCGCCATACGCCTGTTGAATACTCAAGCGAATACCCAATTTTATCAGTGAGTCGGTTCTGGAAGTAATCAACTCCTGAGCAAAGCTGCTGACGGTCATGAACAGAAGAAAAGCGAAGAAGAGTATTCTTACCATTTTTTTGGGGAAATTTAGAAATTCTAGACCTTTCTCTCAAAATGGAATTGTTATATACGAAATACAATTCTAATTTACAAGAATTATTACATTTACGTCACATTAGAACGTTTTGGTCTTATAAATCAAAAAAGTAAATTCAACGCAAAATTCGCAGTTAAATGTGAATAAAAGCAAGTTAAATGTATTTTTTTCTTGACAATACGGGTTAAATTTATTACATTACTGTCGCCTTAGTTGGCTTCAATTATTCCTACCTTCACTCGAGGAAACGGTTTGTATCACTTTTTTTCTATTTGATTAGTTGAGGGATCTTTTTTCGCTGCATTGGCATTTCAGCGCCTGTTTGGAGTTTGAACTGGAAATTTGAGTTTAATGAGGAAGGGTAATGTATGCATGCCAAAAAAGTTAAGATTATCTATTTTTCGGTTATTGATTCTAATGCCAAACAGCTCGAATTGACTTGGGGGAAATTTCTTACACTTCTTTTTACATCTTTTCTAATTCTATTATTCCTTGTTTCCGTAACCATAGCTCTTTTCACGGATTTCTATCAAAACATGGCACTGGCCTCATTGTCCAAACTCAACAAATTGCTAAAAGTGCAACTTTCTGACATGGGAGAAAAAATCCAGCAAATTGACTCCCAGATAAAAAAGCTGGAAAACGTCGATGACGATTTAAGAATTATTGCTGATCTACCCAAAATCGACCCGGATACTCGAAACGTCGGTGTCGGTGGTTTTTTGCCTATCAATTACACTTCTATTCCGGTTGGTTCTGACGAGTTATCTCAGCAAGTCTTTACGTATGGACAAGTCCTTGACAAAATGGAGCGAAGAATAGAGCTCACTCGAGCCAGCCGCAATGAAATTGCCGAAAAAATCTACGAACATGAAAATGTCATGAGGCACACCCCTTCGATCAGACCGCTCATGGATGGGAGGATAACAGACAAATTTGGCATGCGGCTCCATCCCATTCTTGACAAAATGTATCGACATGCGGGCATAGATATTTCAGCCGAGCGAGGTACGGAAGTTTTTGCAAGTGCTGCAGGCGTTGTAAAGGGTGTTGTCACATCATACAAGTTGAACCAGGGATATGGAAAATATGTGATGATCGACCATGGATTTGGAATTGAGACCCTGTATGGCCATCTATCAAAAGTTTTGGTTAGAAAGGGACAAAAAGTAAATAGGTGGGATGCCATCGGGTTAGTCGGCGATAGCGGGTTAGCGACCGGCCCCCATTTGCATTATGAAGTTAAGAAAAATGGTAAGCAATTGGACCCAATGCAATTCATCTTGAACACAGAATAATCTCAAATCTTGATTTAATAATCTTGGCGTCTTGGGTGTGAAAATGCTCAAGACGCTTTTTTTTTGAACGTGTCAAAATGGATGTAAACAGATTTTTAGTCGTCCTGTTGATTACTGTCTTCACCGCGAGTCATTCGGACGCACAAGTAATTTTATCCGAGATTATGTTTGATCCAGTGGAAAGCGAGTTTGATAATGAGTTTGTTGAAATTGTGAATCTATCTGATTCCGCCACAGATATCAGTGGCTGGCAGATAAGTGACGGAGCTGGCGTTGACGAGATTCTCGAGGTAAACGGCGGCAGGTTGATACTGGATCCCGGGCAAATTGGCATTATTCTCGATCCGTCGTATTTTGATAATTCCGATCTTTATGACGATCTTATTCCCGAGACAAGCCTGATTTTGACCCTCGACAATCGAACCTTTGGTAGCAGGGGGCTTTCCAATTCCACTCCGGAGACTGTTTCTCTACTCAATGCAGAAGAAGAGATTGTTTCGGAATACACATTTTCAATTGACAACGAAATGGGTTTTTCGGACGAAAAGATTGAGTTGTCAGGCCCAAATACGCCTAATAATTGGGCAAATAGCAAGACACTGCTTGGCAGTCCGGGACAGCCGAACACGGTCGCGCCGCTTGAATTTGATCTGGCTGTGTTTTCCGGGGATTTGAAATTTACTCCGGAGCAAGTGCAGGCCGGGGAGATCATTACCATCACGGGCACAATTCGAAATCTCGGTAAGGAATCGGCGACGGACTTCGTAGCGCTGGTTTTTGACGATCTTGATGGCGACTCTTTGGGTGAAGTGGGCGAAGAGGTGGCGCCAGCATTTGAGTTCACCGGTTCGCTTGCATCGGGAGATTCGACGACTTTTTCTATCGATTATCAGAGCTCATCGCCAGGTCAACATCTTCTGATCCTTCGAATTGACTTTTCTCTGGATCAGGACACCACAAACAACGTAGGAAGAAAATCTGTTTTGATCGCATTTCCACAACGCACCGCTGTGATCAATGAAATCATGTATTCACCCTTGCCAGATCAAGCTGAGTGGATCGAAATATTTAATTTGAGCTCTCGATCTATCGATTTGTATCATTGGCGAATTTCGGATTCAGACACGCATGATCAGGCATTCATTGATGAGCACATCCAGGTTTCTACTGACAGCTACCATGTTTTTGTCCAGGACTCCTCGGTTCTGGCCGTCTTTTCACCACCTGCAGGCACATTTACCGTGCTTAAAAACTGGCCATCTCTCAATAACCAATCTGACAGCGTTGTGCTCTATGACTTAACGGGCTCTCAAATAGACCGGGTTGATTACAACAACAACTGGGGTGGCGATACGGGAATCTCCCTCGAGAAAATCAACCCGGAGTTGGCATCCAACGACAGTTCGAGTTGGAGTTCATCTGTGGTTTTTGAAGGTGGGAGCCCCGGTGCCCAAAATAGCGTATTTACCGACATCCTGCCCTCAGAAACCACTTTGAACATCGCACCAAATCCTTTCTCCCCGGATAGTGACGGAGAAGACGACTTTGCCGTCATCAATTTTGATCTGCCGCTGAATACGGCGGTAGTCAATGTGAAGATTTATGATTTACGCGGCCGCCTCATTCGTTTCTTAGCAAATAACCGGGCTGCCGGTTCTCAAAATCGGATTATTTGGGACGGGAAAGATAATTCCGGACAACTGGCCCGCATGGGAATTTACATTGTGTTTTTGCAAGCCTTAAATGCGCAGGCGGGTGTCACAACCACCGCGAAAAAGACGGTGGTTTTGGCTGGAAAACTCTAACCCAGGCCAATTCAGTTGGACTAACCCTAATTTCTGGCGCTCCTTCCCCTCACTAAAGCTGAATTACCGACCACATTTGCATTTCCTTCCGTAAGTTTTCTATTGATTTTTAATGACTAAAAGTGTATATTGCAAACTTGCTTGAACTAGACGAGGCTCCGGTCTAAATGTTTATGCTGTCAAGCATATTCTTGTCAATTGCGAAGTTAATTGACTTTGTTATTACATTGTATATTTGGTTGGTAATCATCCGAGTTATATTATCTTGGATCAGTGTCAATCTTTATAATCCATTTGTACGTTTTCTTTTACAAATTACAGAGCCAATGTTGTCCAGAATCCGTCGATGGGTACCGGACTTGGGTGGTCTGGACATTTCGCCAGTGATCTTAATTTTCGGCTTGTATCTTATACGTTCTATACTCGTTGCCGTGTTAGAAGACTTGGCTTTCACACTGTCTTGAACTTTAGGCTTTCTCCAATCTTCCAGGAGGTGTATAATTTTGAAATTGACACCCTTAGACATTAAGAAGCAAGAATTCAAAAAGTCGTTGCGCGGCTTTGATCCCGTTGAGGTCGAGACGTTTTTGGAGATGGTTGCTGACGAATTTGAGAATTTAATCCGAGAACGGAACAGTCTATCAGACGAAGTGTTACGACTCAAGACTCAGTTACAGGATTATCAAGATGTTGAAAAGAATTTGAAAGAGACGCTGATGAACGCCCAGCAGAACATCGAAGATTCTCGTGAGAATTCCAAACGGGAAGCCGAGATGATTGTTCGCGAAGCCGAGATCAAAGCCGAGAAGATAATCGAAGATGCTAGAATAAAGTTGGTTGAACTGAAGAATGAACTTGTGGTCGTAAAGGCACAAAAAGACTCGTTTGCACGCAGGTTGCGTCATCTACTCATTTCACAACTTGACCTCATCGAGGTTCTTGAACTGGACGATTTGGGATTTGACAAAGCAGAGCAGAAACGATTAGGAAGAAGAAAGCCGCCACTCAAGAAAAATCAGGAAGAAATCGAATTTGAAGGTGTAGATGAAGTTTTCCCGGGCGAGGATGATACAGATGCTCATGTCAGGGAACAAGACGATGAGCCCTTACACAAACATGCAGCTTGGGAATCTCATAAGCATGAAGAAGATGATGTCGAAGAACCCGAAGATGAAAATAAGGAGGAGGACGAAGAAAAAAAAACTCGTATCTCAGATAAATTAATTTTCTAAATCTCACCCGCACAACAACAAGGAGGTCACCATGAAGTCACAGCTTTTGTTCGCAGCATTCGTTCTGGGGTTATTTTCAGCCGGTTGTGTTAAACGAATTCCGGCGTACGATGAGGCAAGGAAGCCAATATCTGAGAGAGAGATTAGCCATCATAAGTCCAATAAGAACTTACTGTTCTACACTTTGGGTGGCGGAAGTCTCAGTTTTGGCACAGGCTTTTTCATTGGAACGCTTGTTGACCGCGGCTTGGACGATGACAGAAATGATGCAGCTCTGTGGGGGACCGCCGCTGCAGGAGCCGTAATCGGATCCGTTATTTTTGCACGTCAGGGGAGCATTAAAGACCGAAATCAAGCCATCGAGACCATTAAGGAAATCAGAAAGGAAAAAGCCGCTAAGCGCCTAACCGAGATTAAATCCAGGCGCAAGAAGATGGAGAAAGAACGAAAGAGCTTGGAAGAGATTCGCAAGCAACAAGAGGCCGAAAGAGAGAGACTTAAGGAAAAAATCGAAAAAAAGAAAAAGGATCCCCCAATTCGATAACTTATGGCACATCTGAGAGAGAACATTCAGGAAGCAGGCGATTTCTTAAAGCAAAAATCCCAGATGACTCCTGAAATTGGGATTATATTGGGAACCGGACTCGGCTCTTTAGCCAAGGAGATCGAAAAAGAGTCCGAAGTTTCGTATGAGCAGATTCCGCATTTTCCGGTGTCTACGGTTGAAAGCCATGCAGGCCGTTTGATCTTTGGCAAAATTGGCAACAAACCCGTGATGGCCATGCAGGGTCGCTTTCATTACTACGAAGGCTACTCCATGAAGCAAATCACATTTCCGGTTCGGGTTATGAAGTATTTGGGCGCCGAAACGTTACTGGTTTCAAACGCCTGTGGTGGCATGAATCCGCTGTTCACACCTGGTGATATTATGATCATTACCGATCACATCAATTTGCTTGGTGATAATCCATTGATCGGTGTGAACGACGATGCTCTGGGCCCTCGCTTTCCCGATATGTCCGAACCGTATGCGGAGGAGCTGATCGACCTGGCAGAACAAATTGCCCTCGAAGAAAGACTCAGAGTCCAAAAGGGCGTGTATGTTGCTGTGAGCGGCCCGAACCTGGAGACACGGGCTGAGTACCGATTCTTGCGGGCCATCGGCGCGGATGTGGTAGGCATGTCGACGATCCCGGAAGTCATTGTTGCCATTCACGGTTCCATGCGTGTGCTTGGGTTGTCGGTTGTCACGGACGCCTGCTTTCCTGATGCATTGGAACCTGTGAACATTCAAAAGATTTTGAAAACCGCAGCAGAAGCCGAGCCCAAATTGACTCTGTTGATGAAGCGGGTAGTTGAGCGAATGTGAGACGTTTGTCAATGGAGAACGTGGGTTTGGCCATTTAGAATTGGGGAGTAAATAGATTGTATAAAGAGTTATCAAGTCAGTTAAACTTTCCTGTACTGGAAAAAGATATCCGCAGATTTTGGGAAGAGCGCAAGATATTCGAAAGGAGTGTCGAGAGCCGAGGTCTGCAGAATTCGTTTATCTTTTATGAAGGGCCTCCGACCGCCAATGGACGTCCTGGAATCCATCATGTCATTTCCAGAACCATCAAGGACTTTGTTTGCAGACTCAAAACCATGCAGGGCTACCGCGTGGAGCGTAAGGCGGGTTGGGATACCCACGGCCTGCCAGTGGAAATCGAAGTTGAAAAAGAATTGGGCTTTTCCACCAAAGAGGAAATTGAGGCGTACGGAGTTGAGAACTTTAACAAAAAGTGTCGGGAAAGCGTTTGGAAGTACAAGCAAGAATGGGACGAAATCACCAAGCGCATCGGATTTTGGATCGATTTAGAGCATCCCTACATTACGTATGAGAATGATTACATTGAGTCTGTCTGGTGGTTGCTGAGCGAGTTTTGGAAAAAAGATCTGATCTACTTAGGGCACAAGATCTTGCCCTACTGTCCGCGTTGTGAAACTCCGCTTTCCAGCCACGAAGTCTCGCAAGGGTATGAGGAGGTCGAGGACCCTGCCGTTTTTGTGCGGGTTCGTTTCAAGGATGAAGAAAAAACCTCCCTTCTGGTCTGGACCACCACACCATGGACGCTCATCTCAAACGTCGCCTTGGCGCTGCATCCTGAAGTGAAGTACGTCAAAGTGAAGGTTGGCGACGAATTCTTGATCCTGGCGGAAGCCCGTCTCATGGTGTTGGACGTGCCGTATGAAATCGTTCAAGAATTGCTCGGTAAGGAACTTATCGGCAAAGACTATGAGCCATTGTTTGATTTTTTCCAAACAGACAAAAAACTTTATTACACTGTGAAAGGCGAGTTCGTTTCAACCGAGGAAGGTACCGGGATTGTGCACATTGCCCCGGCGTTTGGCGAAGATGACTATCAGGTCGGCGTGAAGTATGATTTGCCGGTTTTGCAGCCGGTGGACAAGAGTGGGAAATTCACGGAAGAAGTGAGCCCTTTCAAACACAAGTTCGTCAAGGACGCGGACTCAGAGATCGTCGCAGATCTGCAAAACCGAGGGTTATTATTTAAATCTGAAACGTATCTGCATAGTTACCCTCATTGTTGGCGTTGCAGTTCTCCGCTGCTTTATTACGCCAAGCGATCCTGGTTCATTCGCACCACTGCAAAGAAAGACCGGCTGATCGAGCATAATCGAAATGTCAACTGGTACCCAAAAGAGGTCGGTGAGGGCAGATTTGGCGAATGGCTGGAAAACAATGTGGATTGGTCCCTTTCTCGAGACAGGTATTGGGGAACGCCCCTGCCCATTTGGCTTTGTGGCGAATGCGAGCATGCCGATTGCATCGGAAGTGTGGAGGATCTCAAAAAGCGTTCCGGTTTATCCGAAGACATTGACCTGCATAAGCCAATTATCGACAATGTCGAAATCGAGTGCCCGAAATGCAAGGGCACAATGATGCGCACGCCTGAGGTCATAGATTGCTGGTTTGACTCCGGCAGCATGCCAGTTGCACAGTGGCATTATCCTTTTGAAAATCAGGAGAAGTTTGAGCAGAGTTTTCCCGCTGATTTCATTTCAGAAGGCGTGGATCAGACTCGCGGTTGGTTTTATTCTCTTCTCGCGATTGCCGTTATGGAGTTCGACCAACCTTGCTACAAAATGTGCATCTCGCATGATTTAATTCTGGATAAGATGGGGCTGAAAATGTCCAAGTCGAGGGGCAACACTGTGTCCCCGGCCGAGATTCTGGACGAATTTGGTGCGGATGCCCTGCGATGGTATCTTCTGACGGTGAGTCCACCATGGGTGCCCACACGCTTTGACACTGAGGGAGTCAGAGAAGTCTTACGAAAATTCCTGGGCACGCTCGTCAATGTTTATTCATTTTTTGCTATTTATGCAAACATCGACAATTTTCAATACGATGGCGTTGAAGTTCCCGTTGAAAAGCGTCCTGAGATCGATCGTTGGATCTTAAGTTCGCTGAACGGTTTGGTGGCGCGAGTCGAGGAGTTGCTTTCTCGCTACGATTTAACCAAATCGGCGCGTTCCCTCTCAGTTTTTGTCATCGACGACCTCTCGAATTGGTACGTTCGCAGATGTCGTCGGCGATTCTGGAAGTCAGAAATGGGGGAAGACAAGCGGGCTGCTTATGAAACCCTTTACGAAGTCCTGCACACGCTGACGCGATTGATGGCACCGTTTACACCGTTCATCGCGGACGAAATTTACCGGAATCTCACACAAGAGCAAAAAAATGAGCTGGAAAGCGTGCATTTGACTCGATATCCCGAAAAGTCCTCGGCAGCGCACACCTTCAGGGATGAGAAGTTGGAAGAGCAAATGGACCGCGTACGCCGAGTTGTTCTCCAAGGCCGGGCTTTGAGAAACGAATCAGGCATTAAGGTGAGACAGCCGCTGTCGAGAATCCTAGTTGTGCCCAAGAATAAGAACGTAGAGCATCAAATTGCGGGAATGGCAAATCTTATCACCGAGGAGCTGAACGTCAAGAAAGTAGATTTTGTTGCCGATAAAAATGATCTGATAGTGAGAAAAGCCACTCCTCTATTCAAAGAATTGGGTCCAAGATTTGGCAAAGATGTCAAGTCTATTTCAGATAGGATCAGGAATCTGGGAGAAGACGAGATTCGAGAACTGGAGCAAAAAAGCGAGCTTGAGATCAAATTGAACGGGAAGAAGGCGACGATTAAATCAAGCGATGTTGAATTCCAAAGCGAAAACTTGGAAGGTCTGGTTGTCCAGCAGGATGAAGACCTGACCGTCGCGCTGGACGTTAAGATATCGGAGGAACTGCGATTGGAAGGGCTGGCCCGTGAGTTTGTCAATCGGGTTCAGAATTTGCGAAAGGACTCTGGATTCGACGTCGTGGACCGGATAAGGATTTACTATCAAACAAGCGGAGATCTGCAGAAGGCCCTCGAACGTCAGTCCGAGTACATCTGCAACGAGACGTTGGCCGAAAGCTTGTCCTCGAACTCAGGGAAGGCGCCTCACAGTGAGGCTCTGAAAATTGAGGGCATAAGAGCTATTGTTGGCATTGAAAAAGTGTCTTAGATTGCATACATTCACAGGAAACTGGTATTACTTTAGGAGGTTTTTATGACTGAAAAAGAACTGGCTCACTTTAAGAAACTACTTTTAGAAAAAAGGGAGGATGTCCTGAAGGAACTAGGTTACCTAAAGGACGGGGAAATGTCCGCCACGTTGAAGGATTCCTCAGGTGAGAACTCAGCATATTCGTTTCATATGGCCGATGTTGGTACTGATAACATGGAGAGGGAGAAGGCTTTCTTTTTTGCGACCCAGGAGGGCAGGTATCTTTATCACCTCGAGCAGGCTCTGGAGAGAATTGAGAACAAGACCTATGGCCATTGCCATGAATGCGGTGAGCAGATCAGCAAGGACAGATTGGAAGCTGTTCCGCATGCCAGACTTTGCATCACTTGCAAGTCAAATGAGGAAAATAACAAGACGTAAGAAACGTAGCACGGCGAAAATGAGATAGGATTGGATTGAGAGTACTGATTGTATCCGTGATCGTGGTTGTCCTTGACCAAATCAGCAAATTTTCCGTGCGGTATTTTTTTGAGTACGGAAGAGAGCATCAGATTCTTGGTGATTGGTTAAGATTAACCTATATAGAAAATCCAGGCATGGCTTTCGGTATTCAATTCGGGGGACAAAAATTCTTTACGATTTTTGCCATGATAGCGACGGTTGTCATCTTTATTTACATTGTTCGAGCCCGTACTGAACGTCTGCCCCTTCGTCTTGCTCTCGCACTTATTTTGGGGGGCGCTATCGGCAATTTAGTCGATCGCTTTTTGTATGGCAAAGTAGTCGATTTTATCGATGTAGGGATTGGGGACACACGCTGGCCGATTTTCAATTTTGCTGACAGTGCTGTCACCCTTGGAATGATCATTCTGATCTCACTAGTTTTATTCGATAAGAGTCGGAGCAAGGAGGATGAAAAAAACACGGAAGTAGGTCGCAAAAAAGAAGTTTTCCAGGACTCCTCGAACTAACTCCACAAACAACTCCCCTCAAACGAAGTCCTTTATGGATGATGATAAATTCTTTGAAATTGTTGTTCCCGCCAATCAAGAAAGAGAACGTCTCGACAAATTCCTGACGCAGCGTATTTCTTCCGTTTCTCGAGCACGACTGCAAAAAGGCATCGCGGAGGGAAAAGTCCTCGTCAACGGGCGTCCAGCTAAAGCCAGTCATCTTATCCGGCCCTTCGAAAAGATTGAAGTATGCATTCCAAAACCCAAGAAAGTTGATATCTCTCCGGAAAACATTCCGTTGAACATCCTGTATGAGGATGATCATCTGATTGTGTTAAACAAGCAGGCCGGTATGGTTGTGCACCCCGCCTTTGCCAATTATACCGGAACCCTGGTGAATGCGCTTCTGCATCATTGCGGTGAACTGTCATCGGTGGGCGGAAGACAAAGGCCAGGGATTGTGCATCGGCTCGACAAAGATACCTCGGGTCTTCTGGTCGTCGCAAAGAATGATGTCGCACACCAAGAGTTGTCCCGCCAATTCAGGGAAAAATCCATGGAGCGGGAATACTGGACGGTTGCCTGGTGGCGCTTCAAAAAAAAGAAGGACAAAATCGAAACCTTAATTGCGAGAAGCCCAAAGGATAGAACCCGAATGTCCGTTCAATTGGTCGGCAAAGAATCCATCACAAACTATGAAGTCATCGAAGAGTTTGATTTTTTATCGCTTGTCAAGCTTCATTTGGAGACCGGACGAACCCACCAAATCCGCGTGCACCTATCCTACATTGGGCATCCGGTGTTTGCTGACGCAACCTATGGCGGCCGGAACCGTCAATTCGGTAGCCTCGCAGCTCGCCAGCGCGAGGTAGCCGCAGAATTACTCCAAAGGATGCCACGCCATGCACTGCACGCCAAAGTCTTGGGCTTCAAGCATCCGGTCAAAGACAGGTTCATGCGCTTCGATTCTCAATTGCCTGAAGACATGCAACAATTACTCAATCGCTTACGTACTGAGTGAGAGAGTTACGGTTTTGATTCACATCTTTGATGAACAAATTTTTATAATACACGACACCTTCCTATCAGTTAATTTTTTTATAGTTTCAAAGGTCCTTAGTACGCGAGGGTAAAATATGGAAAGAGCGTCGCTGAGAAGTTCGAACCTTTCTTCCTTATTCCATGTATCGGTTTGCCCTTTATTGTCCACCTCAGTTCTGTTTCCTCAATACTCAAGTTTTTATGATTGGGACGACACAAGTCATGGCCTGAACATTCATTTCGGGTTAATCGTCATTTTTATTAAACCCTATTCATGACTAATCGGGAGAACACGAAGATGTTTCTAAGCAAATTTGCCATAGCCGTTTTGCCAACTTTAATCTTTCTCTTGCCGGCGTCCTCATTTGCACAACGAGCAGAGGTCAACCGCTTCAAAGAAAAATACTCCATTCCGGCTGATAAAGTCTTCAGGGTAGACATCGAAATTGACGCAGGCGAAGTGACCATACACAAATCTCCAAACGATAAGGAGGCGAGAGTCATAATTGATTATGATGAAGAGGAGTTTAGAGTGTATTCGGATTTTGATGAAAAACGGTCTCGGTTGGATATCGAGTTTGAAAAGAAAGGTTGGGGCAATTCGAAAGATAACGCAGTCGCCGAGGCCCTCATTGAATTGCCGACCGGTGTTGAGGTGGACCTGGAAGCCAAAATCAAGGCAGGAGAGATCGATCTTGATTTCGGGGGTCTCGCACTGACGAGACTCGATCTTACAACCTGGGCTGGTGAAGTCGTCGTCGGTTTTTCAGAGCCAAACAAGAGCGACATGGAGTTCATGAAAATAAATACAAAAGTTGGTGAAACTCGGATCAGAGAACTCGGAAATGCGCGTTTCAGAGAAGCCGAAATTAATGGCGGCATTGGCGAGATGAGTGTAGACTTACGCGGCAATATGTTGTCAGAAGCCGAGGCGC
>JABAHQ010005358.1_pt1 | contig 25941 bp, 15 predicted proteins | sample 7062091 | NCBI WGS metagenome assembly JABAHQ01 (sample SAMN14534359, study PRJNA622989) | marine sediment metagenome | biome: marine biome [ENVO:00000428]; feature: marine pelagic biome [ENVO:01000023]; material: deep marine sediment [ENVO:00002113] | place: India: Gulf of Kutch | collected...
AATCAAGGAGACCATCAACCCGGCCTTCATACCGTGATTGGTCGCGTCGCCAATCGCAACGGTTAAGGTCCCGTCATCCCCGCTACAAAAATCGTAGTAATCCCCGCCAACCTCAGTGGCCGTCTTCATATACGCGGCAATTTCCAGATTGGGCACCTTGGGAACCTCTTTCGGAAGCATTGATAACTGTAAGGTGCGAGCTTCTTCTAATTCTTCAGTTTTGCGCCTGTTATCCGCTTCCAGTAATCGGCGGGCGATTTCCTGATCCCTGGCAATCCGCTCCTGTTCGAGCATCTTCTCAGAAAGTTTTCTTACCTGAACTAATTGTTGCTGCAAATTTCTACTGGTTTGGGCAAACTGTAATGCCAGAAAAACCGACATGGACAACAGAAATCCTAAAAATCCATAGATATAGACTAAAAATATACCAGCGATGGGTTTAATTAGCTGAAAATTTATGAATAATTGATAGACGACGAAAAGGAATAAAAGTACCGATCCGGCAACAATAATCCAATAACCGCCTTTGCGTTTAAATCCTTTCATCACCCCCACCCGAACCCCTTCCGCAAATCCCACAATCATGAACAAATCACCAACTATTTTCATATGGCTGCTTGCAGATACCAGCATGAGCACAACCATGATTCCAAACCCTGAAAATAAGAAAATCAATTTGGGCAGTTTCGGGTAAAAGAGCTTGTACATTGTCAATAAGAGGAGTAATACCAGGACAACCGAGGTAAGCACTTTCAGTTGGGTGAACAGAACAAATAAATCTGGATCGGAGGTGAAATGATTTTGAAAAGTGAATAATGCGTGGGCGGCAAAGGAGATTGACAACAAGGAGAGATACAAATTTAGCTTTTGCTTTGGATTATAGAAAAACAGGATGATGTGAAATAATGCCAGAAGGAGAGAGGCTACCATGAGGATGAACATGTAGGTCTTATACCGCACCGACCACCATAGTTTGACCACATGGGCATCATCGGTATGACCCATATTCATACTAAAACCCAGACTGCTAAGCTTTCGAACATATTCACTTTGGGAATGATTGGAATAACGCACCGCAAGCACATGATCCTCCCCGGAAAAAATCACCGTTCGCGGGAACTGCGGGTAAAATCTTTTTTCCTCCTCAGCGTTTTGACCCACCGTTCCGTATTTGAAGAGCCGCTTGCCATCCAGAAAAATTTCCGATGCGCCGAAATGCCGTACCCGGATTCCTAACGGTTTATTTTGCAGGGTGGAATCAACCTTCAGGTGCAAGCGAAACCAACCGATCCCTTTCCACCCGTCTTTGGGGTATGCCACTCTCAAATTTAGAGCAGGGTGTACGGATTCCCAGCCACTGTCATCGTGATCGGGGTTTGCCCAGGCGGAGTCATCACCGGCATGATAACGCCAGTTATCAGCCAGCCAGATCAGTTTAAGGTCACTTTGCTTTAGTTTTTCTGAGGATAGGTAGGTTATATCTTTTATGTCATCTGCAGCAACATGAACGGACGCGATCAATAAAATTCCAAACGAAGCCCATAGATATAAACAAATGTTTTTCATTGAATATACCTCGCGCTTAAAAAAATGAGGACTGGCTCTTTTTCAGAAAAAATTTTGTCAACTTTAGGGCTGTCATCTTCTTTCACCTCAACGACTGCTTAGAGAGCACTGGCGGTTAAATTTGCACCATCGGCACAGAATTTTGCAAACTATTTAAATATATTTATTCATAACTAACAGATTGACGTGAAATCATTAGAGTTGTTGCTATAAATTGAACTCTAAGAGGGGAAAATTATAGGATTTTTTCTGAAAATCTCTTATATTGATAATTCACGCAAGGCTCTATTCCAACTTTGCAATCTAAGTTATATTCCCGGACCAGAAGGACGTCACTCATTTTTAACTTTGATCCGGGACCACAAATATTAACATTCAGCAAAATTTTATCGGAAGGAGAACATAATGAAATCCATATATAATGGTTTGGTTTTAAGCCTGTTGATATTGGGAAGTCTTTTTGCCCAAGCCAACCAATCATCAGCGACTCAATTGTCCGGCAGGGTGTCCAATCCGCAATGGGGTGTGCAATTCACTGTTCCAACTGGCTGGATTGGTCAAATGACGGAGGCGGGATATTTGTTCGGATCGAAAACTAGACCGGGATTGATTTTGATCATGCCCAACGAATATAAGAATTTGGAGGAAATGCGCAGGGAAGCTCTACAGGGCATTGTGGATCAGAACGGAACCCGGCTCTCGCCCAGCAGCGACATTAAGTCCTTTGGCAAAAACGGTTTGGAATTGGATTACAGCGGCACCATAGAATGGAACCAGGCCAGTGTCCATGCTATTGGATTACTCTCCCCGCACCAAAGCGGGGCTACCATTCTGGTTGCGGTCGAACCCCAATATTACAACGAGCAATACACAGAATTGGCTCGCTCGATTGCAAGGAGCATGACCTTTGCCAAACCGGAGTTCGGTCCGATGGTTGAGCAATGGAAGCAGCAACTGGGCGGTTGTCGGCTGACCTATATGAGTAGTTACAATAGCGGCTACGGCGGCGGAGGGTATATGGATAAAACTATTATCGATCTTTGCCCGCAGGGATTTTTTAATTATAAAGATGCCAGCGAAACCACTATCAATGCCGGGGATTATGCCGGCGGATATAGCTACAGTCGCAGCGCCGGCGCCGGCACCTGGAAAGTTATAGGACGCGGCACCAACGTCCTTCTTCGCTTAAAATTCCACAACGAAGAAGTTTATGAATATAGCTTGGCTCAGGAAAACGGCAAAACCTATTTGAACGGGAAACGGTATTTCCGCACCTGCGATCCCAACGACAGCGTCGCCGAAGCCCGTCCGCAGTGTTGGTGAGTGTTGTTTTTGCGGAGAGAGTTTTTCCGGAAAGGTCAACAGGAAGAAGTAGTTGTTTTGTCAAACATGTCATAAACTCAAGTGCTCAGGTGTTTTTGTGCTAGAGTGTTTTTGACTTACTCGAACACCATAACACTGGAGCACACTAAAAATTAAATACCCGAATATTTCCCCTTAAAATTGCAACTATCAATCGATCAAGCTGCTTTGCATTTCTAACAAAACTTTAACATCGAAACTTTTCTTTTGCGGAGACCATAGATGCATCTATAATGGTTAAACCAAAATGATGTTAAAGGAATTGTATGCGAAACTGGTTGTTGGCGATTTTTCTGTCCGGATGTATGGCAAGCTTATCGCTCGTTGCCACGGAATCTACACAATTGCAGCGAGCGATTTACTTTTTTGAGAATGATAATTGTTCCTCAGCTAAAGCCTCTTTCAAAAATCTGTGGAAAGAAAGTCCTCAAAATGCAGAAGTCGCCTATTATCTGGGCAGGTTATATTTCAAAGCAGAAGAAGTTGACAGTTCGCTCTACTTCTTCAATTGCGCTTTTGAATTGGCGGATACGGTTTCTCAGTATTCCCTCTGGAAAGCCAGAGCCCTTGTTCAAAAAGGATTGCAATCCAGCCCGATTAAAAAACCTTATTATGCCCATCAGGCGAAGAAGTATTTTCAAAAAGCCGTTCGGTTAAATCCTCAGAATACATTGGCCAGACAGGATTTGATCGAGTTCTATATGCGAGCTCCCGGCATTTTGGGCGGCGACGCGGATAAAGCCATCAAACAAGCGCAGTTATTACAGGAGCAGAATTGCTGGGAAGGTTATAAAGCCTACGGCAAAATTTACACCATTGAAGGTAGATTCAATAAGGCAGAAGATACTTATTTAGCAGCGATTGAGGAGTATCCGGATGAAATGCAATTCTATTTATACCTCGCTGATTTGTACCTGAAACATAAACAGTTTGACAAAGCCATTGCAATTTGCCAACGAGTGATAACCGAGATGCCTCAAAAAGCATTAGATATGCGCTACAAACTGGCAAATATTTACCAGCAAACGGAACATTATCAGGAGGCGTTTGCCATATTTGAAGAAATAATCCGGTTGAAGCCCAATCAAATGCGGGCTTTTTATCAGTTTGGTTGTACGTCAATTCTGGCACAACAGAATCTTGAACGTGGTAAAGAATCTCTCATACAATATATCAGCCATAAATTAAAATATGGTTGTCCTTCGCTGGCTAAAGCTTATTACAAATTGGGGCAGATTTATGAACTGGTCGACAATAGAGATGAAGCCAGGCAGCAATACACCCTGGCTTTGCGGATAAATCCGGATTACCACCAAGCGTCGGAGGCTTTAGCGCAGTGGCAATAAATTTTTTAATCGTTTTTCCCAAAGATAGTTTTGCTATCTTTCAAGCCACATGGTGGTCACTGTAACTGGAGTTCACAATTTATTGCAGTTCGTCCGTNNAACTTATCTGAAACGTTTAAATAAAATAACGCTAAATTTCAGGCAGGAGGATCAGATGAATATCCAAAAAATTTTAGTTCCTGTCGATTTCAGCAAATTCTCTTACCAGGCACTGGAAAATGCACTCCTTTGGGGCGAAAAATTTAACGCTGAACTCACCTTATTGCATGTCAACACGCTTTTCCACGAACATTTCAATTATGAAACAATGGTGCATGATTGTCAGGAAATTATCGATAAGCAGGAAGAACACCTTCACCAATTGATGGGGGAACAAGCTGAGGAAATCAGAGACAAACAGGTAAATATTCAATACCAGATTTTGAGGGGAAGGTCTGCCGCAGGCGCTATCCTCAAGTTTATCTCCGAACATCATTTTGATTTGATTGTCATAGGCACCCACGGACGGACTGGATTGTCCCATTTTCTGTTGGGCAGTGTGGCGGAAAAAGTAGCTCGCCTTTCTCCGGTGCCGGTATTAACCATTCACCATTCCGTGGAACGTGTTGACATCAAAAACATCCTGGTGCCGATTGACTTCTCCAATTATAGTGGGCCGTTAGTGAAATGTGCCATTTCAGTGGGCAAAGCTTTCTCGGCCAGCCTCCACCTGCTCTACGTTCACGAACGGGCAACCGCCGCTTCCTTCAAATGGATGGTTGAAGAAATCGAGCCGCAATTTGAAACCGAACACTACTTGAAAGACCAGATCTTTAAGAAAATGAGTTCCTATCTGGAAAATGAGACGGATAATGTGATTATGGCAGATATAAAGGTCGGACATCCCTATCAGGAAATTATTAACTACGCGGATGAAAATGAGATTGATTTGATTATGATGGCGACACGCGGATTTGGGAAATTTGATTATTTCTGGCTATGGGGGAGCACAACCGAAAGAGTAATACGATTGGCCACCTGCCCGCTGTTGACCACCAGACATGAAGAAGTGAGTCAGCTTTCCGAAACTGAATTTGCAGAAAAACCCGATTCTTCCGAATTGTCCTGAGTGTCTGATAAAATAAATTTTGTCGTTCCGGAGTGTCAAAATTTATTTTGTCAGACATTTATCAGGTGCCTGAATGGCCTAATTAATCTTTTAAAGTCCATTATCCTCGAGGCATAAAATGCCTCCTAATTCAAATGGCTTTAAACCCGATTCAGGACAAGACGTTTGAACCCTAATCGAGCCTTCCATTTTTAAATTTAATTTTTGAATTTCAGTTAATTTTTCATATACTTCTCTCCAATTTTCTACTTTCATGAATTCAGTATTTATGTGTTAACCGTTTAAAATCAATCACTTATGGTTCAAAGATTGTTCTAACAGAAAGGTTGAATTATGGCTGAGTTTAAACCGTATGTTCCTGCGGATACCACGCTCAAAGATTTCTCGGTTCGGGCTTTGATTATGGGTGCGTTGTTCGGAATTGTCTTCGGAGGCGCCAACGCCTATCTGGGCTTACGGGTTGGCTTAACCATCAGTACTGCAATCCCACTGGCCGTTATTTCGGTAGCGCTGTTTAAATCAATGGAAGGCATCTGGGGCAAAGCATCCATATTGGAAGCGAATATTGCCCAGACCACAGGTTCGGCCAGCTCCTCGCTTGCCTCAGGTATTATCTTTACCATCCCCGCTCTATTTATGTGGAATCTGGCACCGGCATTAGCCCAAATTACGTTATTGGGTATGCTGGGAGGCATACTTGGGATCGTATTCATGATTCCACTCCGACGCTTTTTGATCGTCAAAGAACATTATAATTTACCTTATCCGGAAGGCACCGCCGCCGCGCAGGTCTTGATTGCCGCCGATACCGGTGGAACCAAAGCGAAATTTGTATTTCAGGGACTTGGTTTGGGATTTGTCTACAAAGCAATTCTCTCTCTGGCAAAATTCTGGCCTTCCCAGGTCAGTTTAACAATTCCAGGATTAAAAAAGGGGGTGTTAGGTTTAGAGGCAGCCCCCGCATTGTTGGGTGTGGGATATATACTGGGATTTCGTATTGCGGCCATCATGGTTGCGGGCGGATTGCTGTCCTGGTTGGGCATCATTCCCGCCATTGCTCATTTCGGCGAGTTTGTCACTGTCCCCTTGTTTCCGGAAAGCAATAAGTTAATTTCTGACATGACCGCTCATGAAATCTGGGATCGCTACGTGCGCTATATCGGAGCAGGCGCTGTGGCCACCGGCGGCATCATTTCTATGGTTAAGGCGCTACCTACCATGATTGATTCGCTCAAGGTCGGCATCAGAGAGCTTACCCCGAAAGCGATGACTGAGTTGGCTTCCCGCATTCGCACCGATCGGGATCTTTCTTTCAAAATCGTGGTCGGCGTGGTTGCTTTGTTTTTGGTCATTTCCATTAGTACCCCGTATGTGGTTGGTGTGGATCAATTATTTATTACCCGCTTGGTGGGCTCAATTGCCATTGCGATTTTTGCCTTCATTTTTGTCACTGTATCTTCAAGAATCGTCGGATTGGTTGGCGTTACTTCCAATCCGACCTCCGGCATGACCATTGTCACCTTACTGGGTACCAGTTTGGTCTTCTTCACCTTAGGATGGACCGACGACCTGAGCAAAGCGGCCGTTTTAACCATTGGAACGGTTGTGGCTGTAGCAGCTTCGATTGCAGGAGATATTTCGCAGGATTTGAAGGCTGGTTATCTATTGGGCGCAACTCCTCGCAGGCAACAGGGGAGCGAGTTGTTCGGCGCGATTACCTCTGCCTTTTTTATTGCACTTGCGGTTATGACGTTGGTTGCGGCTTATGGCGTACCCTCAAATGAAATACCCGCCCCTCAAGCAACGCTGATGAAAACGGTAATCGACGGTGTCTTGCAGGCGAATTTACCCTGGAGCCTGGTGTTAATCGGCGCCAGCTTTGCCATCGTGGCTGAATTGCTGTCGGTTCCCTCGTTACCATTTGCGGTCGGCATTTATCTGCCATTGTCTACCATGACGCCTATCTTTGTGGGCGGTGTGATTCGCCGCATCGTTCAAAATCGGACCAAGCCCAGCGAAGAAGAGGATGTTGCCGAACAGAAGACAGACACAGGAGTTTTACTCGGTTCCGGACTGATCGCCGGTGAGGGAATTATGGGTGTAGCCATTGCTGCCCTGGCCGTGTTTACCTCAACGACACCGAAGGGTGTGCCGTTTGCCTTGCATGGTATCCCCGGTGAAGTTGTATCTTTTGCGGTCTTTCTGGCGCTTGGCTATTATATTTTCAGGTCAGCAACAAGAAAACGTTTTATTGAATAATGAAATCAGGTTACCTATCAAAACACTTGATTTCGCAATATGCGTTTGATATATTTTTAGCGTTTTGGTTCGGGGCGTGGCGCAGTCTGGATAGCGCACTACCTTGGGGTGGTAGGGGTCGCTGGTTCAAATCCAGTCGCTCCGACGATAAAGGGGAATCGATAAGATTCCCCTTTTTTTGTTAAACGACAGAGCTAATTGGGAACATACGACTCAAAATCACAAATTCAGATTGTCTTAGATTGTCAAATTACGCCTGTTTACCTGACTGACTGATGTCGCAGGCAGGCCATCCATGGGACAGGTAGAAATGATGAACAATAGAATATCGAATTTCGAAATTCGTTGTTCGGCATGTTCGATATTCGATATTTATAAAAGCAAATTGATCTTCGGTATAACCCCATGCCATGGGCACCACTATGTGGCAAGGGGACTGTGTTCCGACCACTATGTGGAACGACAAATTCAGGAGTTGTTACACTATTTTCCAAAAAATTGACGCATGAATTTTCAAAAAGACTCACAGACCAAAGCATTCCAAAAACGACAGTGCGGGATCATTATCCCGGTTTATAATTCCGCACAGTTTTTAGAAGAACTTTTGCACCGAATTGCCCGGGTGCAAGCCAATTTATCTGACTGGACATTTCAGGTAGTGATTGTAGATGATGGCTCCCGGCCGGCAGTACCGCAATTTAGTCATTTTGATAACTTAGATATGACTCAACTCCGCCATGACGATAATCTGGGCAAAGGGGCTGCGCTTAAGAGTGGCTTCATCCATTTTCTGAAACAGGAAGGCATATCTGCGGTGCTGTCTCTGGATGCGGACCTGCAACATCCACCCGAATATATTCCTCAATTTTTAGAAAAATTTGAACGGGGCCGGGAAGACATCCTCATCGGTAGTCGCCGTCGTCATCTCAAGGTGATGCCGTTTCATCGAATTATTTCCAACACGCTCACCTCATTTATTATATCTTTGTTAATCGGTCAAAAGGTATTGGACAGCCAGTGCGGATTCCGATTATATTCACGAAGGGCGTTACAAAGCGTTCATGCAGAGGAGACAAGGTTTCATCTGGAAAGCGAATTCTTGATCCGCAGCGGCTGGCAAAATTTTTCCATCGGTCATGTTCAAATCCCCACCATTTATAATGACGCGCCCAGTGCGATCAAAAATATTCCTGACACCGTTAATTTTATTGGACTAATTTTTCGCCTACTTAAGGAAAGGATCAGCGGAAATGTACGACCGGCATAGGGAAAGAATGGTCAAAGAGTGTGTGATCGATCGTGGCATCACCGACCAGAGATTGATTGCCGCAATGGGTAAGGTGCCCCGTCATCAATTTGTGGAAACAGCGATGAGCCATCAGGCCTACGCTGATAAATCTTTGCCCATTGGACATAGTCAAACCATTTCCCGTCCCACTACCGTGGCCGACATGACCCGGGCGCTGCAAATCTCCGGTCAGGAGCGGGTTTTGGAGATCGGAACCGGTAGCGGTTATCAAACTGCAATTTTGGCAGAGATGGGAGCGAAAGTTTATTCTATTGAACGTATTCCCGAACTGGCCAGACGCGCCCAACGGCTATTTGAAGAACTGAACTATTTTACTGTTGCGGTACGAATCGGGGATGGCAGCGTCGGGTGGAGCGCTCATGCTCCCTATGATCGCATCATTGTAACCGCAGCGTCACCTGAAATACCTCGTGGATTGTTAAAACAGCTCAAGAATAGTGGCCGGATGGTGGCACCGGTTGGAAATGAATCTCAACAAAAACTGATTATCATCACAAGGGAAAATGATAAATATTCTATACTTGAGGGCAATTCGCGTCGATTTGTACCGTTAATCGGAAAAGAAGGATGGACTCTATAACAAAACCAACACTTAGCAAAAGGAGGAATATACCAGGGATGAAGTGGATTCGAAATCTCTACGACTGGGTTCTGCATTGGGCGGAAACACCTTATGGTCCGGTAGCGTTGTTTGCATTATCGTTTGCGGAAGCCTCCTTTTTCCCTATACCGCCAGACCCGTTACTGATTGCTCTGGTTTTGGGCGCTCGCTCCAAATCGTTTAGATTTGCCTTGTATTGTTCTATTGCTTCCGTATTTGGCGCTTTGCTGGGATATAGCATTGGATACTTTGCCTGGTGGAGCTCTCCGGGCGAGTTTACCGGCATTGCCCATTTATTCTTTGACCATGTACCGGGATTTACTGAAGAGCGGTTTTATGTGGTCAAGGGGCTTTACGATCAATGGAATTTTTGGATTGTTTTCACCGCCGGATTTACACCATTGCCCTATAAGGTTTTTACTATCACTGGCGGCGCTTTTAACGTGAATCTGGTGATGTTCTTGATCGCTTCGATTATTAGCCGTTCGGCGCGATTTTTCCTGGTCGCTGCTTTAATCTGGAAATTCGGCGAAGGGATCAGAGAATTTATCGACCGTTATTTTAACTGGCTGGCCATCGCTTTTACGGTTTTGCTGATCGGTGGATTCGCCATAATAAAGTATGTTCTGTGAGTGTTGATTGTCATACAATCTGCTTGAATTTCTTGCCAAATCTTTATATATTGGCAACCGTTTAGCCACGGGGCGTAGCGCAGCCTGGTAGCGCGTACCGTTCGGGACGGTAAGGTCGGAGGTTCGAATCCTCTCGCCCCGACAAATGTGCCTGTCAATTAAGTTTGACAGGCTTTTTTGTTTATTTACCAAGCTGGATTTGATCTAAAAACCACTAATTACGCCAATTACGCTAAATTTGCAGTTCTATACTTTTGAGAGCGAACTCAAAGTTAGTTTGAATATGTCATGAATAAAATTGCCACCCTTTGTTTACCGATTAAATAGAGGTTAAATTCTCAGTGTATTTTATTCTGCTTCTTAAGAAATGTTGATCGCGGACGATCAACATAACGGGTTTACTAATTTGGTTTCTAACATAAGTGGAGTTTTTCTTGGAATCCTCGCATACTTATCCAAAGATTGAATTAATCCTTAACGGCACCAATTTAACCATCAAAGATCTGGTCGATGTCTCGCGTCATTTGCAAGTGTCTATCAAATTGGATGAGGCTGCCAAAGCCAACATGCAAAAGAGCCGCTCCTGGGTGGAGCAAGTTCAAAAGACCGGAACGCCGGTGGTTTATGGCGTGAATACCGGATTTGGTTCCCAGGCAATTGTTTCTATCAACAAACAAAAATTGCGTGAGCTTCAACGTAACTTGATCATGAGTCATTCCGCCGGTACCGGCCACCCTTTACCAATTGAAGTGGTGCGGGCAGCCATGTTGCTGCGGGCCAATACGCTTGCCCGCGGCTATTCGGGAATCCGGGTAGAAGTGGTGGAAACCCTGTTAAAGATGCTGGAGAAAGGCGTTACGCCCTGGATACCGGAACAGGGATCGCTGGGCGCCAGCGGGGACTTAGCCCCATTGTCTCACCTGGCATTGGTATTAAGCGATGGCAATGAAAATGATCATGATGAACACAGCGGGCAGGCATATGTATATAATCACGATAATCAGAACTGGGAATTAACCACCGGCAAAGAAGCGATGGAACGAGCTGAAATTCCGCGGGTGGTTTTGGAGGCCAAAGAAGGATTGGCGTTAAATAATGGCACCCAGATCTCCACCGCGTTGTTAGCGCTGTCCTATTATGACGCGACCCAATTGGTCAAGCTGGCCGATATCGCCATGGCCATGTCCCTGGAAGCGCTGGAAGGCATTTCTTCTGCCTTTCGCCCGGAACTGCATGGCTTAAGGCCCCATCCCGGACAGATGGAATCGGCCAACAACATCCGCCGATTGACTGAAAATAGTCAGCTTTTGGATCGGCGTTATGAGAAAGTTCAGGATGCCTACAGCCTGCGTTGTCATCCCCAGGTACTGGCCGGTGTGCGCGACACATTGAAATTTATTGAGAAAATCCTTATCGTGGAGATGAATTCTTCCAACGATAATCCTTTAATTTTTCCTGAGTTGAAACAAGAAAACAAAGCGCTTTCCGGGGGAAATTTCCATGCCCAGCCAATTGCCTTTGCTTCTGATTTTCTCAGTATCATCCTTTGTGAAATCGGCAATATTGCCGAACGCCGTGTTTTTCGCCTGTCTGATAAAAATCTGAATGGTAAACTGCCCTCATTTTTGATCACCTATCCGGGATTGGAAAACGGCCTGATGCTCGCCCAGTACACCGCAGCATCATTGGTATCGGAGAACAAATCGCTAGCGCATCCGGCCAGTATCGATTCCATACCGTCTTGCGAGAATCAGGAAGACCATGTCAGTATGGCTCCGATTGCTGCGCGCAAAGCCCGTCAAATTCTGCAGAATGTGCAGAAAATTTTAGCTATCGAATTTTTATATGCAGCCCAGGCACTTGATTTCAAGCTGAATAATGAGAAACAAAAGTTTGATATTAGTGCGGAAGATTTTTTCGGAAAGGGAACGGCTGCTGCCTATAAAATTATCCGAAAACATATTGCCTTCTTAGAAAACGATCGTCCCATCTACAAAGATATAGAGCAAGCCCTGGAATTAGTTAAAAACGGGAAAATATTAACGACCGTCGAATCGACTGTCGGTGGATTAAGATGATTAACAAGCATGTAATTTGTGCTACGCTTACCTCGTGACTTACAGTAATTCATTAAAAATAACCCCTTACAACGTCATCATCGAATGAAACATCTTGTTTTATTATTCCGTACTTTTCTGTAAATTAATCGCTATGAATATGACTTCTCAACTCAAACATGTTCTCTTCAGCCTGCTGGGATTGATTTGTCTGGTGCTGTTTTTATGGATTTTTCAGAATACGCCAGCTGCCGAGTTGCTTTCTCTTCAAATTTCTAAAGATGCAATTTTAGAAAAAGCTGATAGTATATATAATCAATATCCGTTTCAGGATGAAGATTTAACCCGCCGTTTAAAATTTAAATATAACGAAGATTTGTTTCGGTTTAATCAAACCTATCTTCCCGAAGAAAACCGATTCAAAGTGGGACGAATTGAAGTTACCTGGAAGGGCAAGATTTTCCAAAATGATCAGAAAAAAGAGGTACGATTACAACTCACATTTGATTTCCATGGTGAGTTACAAGGATTTGAACGCGAATTACCGGAGTTAGCCGACTCCACCAATCTAACCGCGGACCAGGCTTTATCTTTTGGTCGTCAGTTTTTACAGACACAAAATATCGACACCACTTCAATTGAGCTTGCCAACAAAAGTAGTACGCTTGAAAATGGCCTGCAAGAATGGGATTTCACCTTTACCGGACCGTCAGCATTGTCTGATAGTTTGAAAAATGAATATAGTTTAAAATTAGTGGGATCAACGGTCACGCAATTTGATAGGAAACTGATATTTGATGAAGAACAATTCACTTTTCCAAATGCGACTAAAACAGTCGAAATTGTCTTTGCAGTAATCAGAGGCATTCTTTGGTTCGTTGCGGTATTGCTTGTGATAGTTGTCTTCTTCAAACGTCTCCGTCACGATGAAGTCGAATTAAAGCGGTCGATTTGGATAGGCGCTGCGTCATTTCTGATTATGTGGATGTATATCGCAATTGATGCCTGGCCTCAATGGGAAGGTGTTTTACTGGGCGGTGGTTTTGGGGGACTGTTTACCGGAATTGGAGTTTTCATCATATTCGGCGTGATCGATTCGCTCAATCGGGAAGTCTGGCCCCAGAAGCTTAAAACACTGGATATTGTTTTTCGGGGCCACTTTCGAATCCGTGAACTTGGTTTTACTTTTCTTAAAGCCATAGCTTTTGGCGGCATTGTCATGCTTATCTTAGGGCTACTGACCTGGGTATTTTCCGAATTCGGCATCGGCTATATCAAGGTCAGAGAAAATTCACTCAATATTCTGGAAAACAACTGGCAAGCCTCATTAATCCTGTTAGAAAATATAATATTTGTTCTCTTCATCGGCTTGCTGCTGTTATCATTCACTCCTGCCTATATCAGAACAAAGTTTCATCATCCGATATGGATAATTGTTATTTTGGCCATAATTTATGATTTGATTGGATTACATTCTTTTTATTTGAGACCCGATTATTTCTCAGTATTTTTCATTTTTCCCATTGCACTTCTATGGGGGTATATTGCCTGTAAATTTGATTTGACAACTACCCTCCTGGCTGTTTTTTTCTCCTATACATTTCTTGATTTTTCCATCATTACTTTGCTGCCGGAAGGTTTCTTCAGCCTGGTCGGATGGATTAGTATAGTTTTCTTGGCAATTATTTTTGCAATTGGACTCATCTTGAGTTACTCCGGACAGGGAGTGTCGGATTTCAGTCATTACGTCCCCGAATACGTCAGTCGAATTGCTGAACGGGAGCGCATGCAACGCGAGCTGGAAATTGCCCGTCGGATGCAATATGATTTTTTGCCGCAAAAAATTCCGGCCCTTCCTTCCTTAGACATTGCCGCTATCTGTGAACCAGCCATGGAAGTAGGTGGCGACTATTATGATATTATCAGCAAGGAAGACAATATGCTCAGTGTAATTGTGGGAGATGTATCCGGAAAAGGCGTCTCTGCTGCATTTTACATGACCATGGTCAAAGGCATTATCAAAACCCTGGCTAAATGGGTTAAAACACCGGCGAAAATTTTAACCGAAGTGAATGACATTTTTTATGCTAACAGTCCTCGCCATGTCTTTGTGAGCGCCCTCTATGGCATTTTTGACATGAATGACCGAACCTTGATATTTGCCAGAGCCGGCCATAATCCGCTCTTTGTGCGAAAACAGAAAACAAAAGAAATGGAACTCTTTTGTCCCACCGGAATTGCCATTGGGATGGAAAGAGGTCCTCTTTTTGCGCAAAAGATCAAAGAGCAGTCAGTTTCCCTGGAATCCGGTGATATATTTATCTTCTATACTGACGGTATTTCGGAAGCGATGAATGTTCAGGGAGAAGAATTCGGTGAAGAGCGTTTGCGGGAACTAATGACTGATTGTGCTCATCTCTCCGCACAGGAAATTTTGGATAAAATAAGCAATGCTGTATTTAATTTTGCCGGTGATGCCTCCCAACACGATGATTTTACCATGGTTGTTGTCAAAGTGATTTAAAATGAATAGTGGTCTGTCAAATAAGTTACGAGACATAAGAGATTTCTCCCCCGCCGTTGCGGGGTCGCCTGCCTGCAGCAGGCAGGAAATGACTTCTATTGCTGTCATTTTCCCAAAGGGAGCACTNNTCCCCTTGGGAAAGCGCAGTGAGAAATCTGGAAAGATAAAACTTTTTTGACAGTCTACTTATTAATTGCACCTGAATATATCTGAATGTCCAACAGTTTAAAACACCCTAACACCAAAATACCCAAACACTTACCTGAAAAATGCGTTTAGCCGCTCACCAACCAAACTATCTTCCTGACCTCCAATTCATTCATAAAATGATTTGCTCAGACAAATTTGTTCTCACCGATAGTCTCCAATATTCCACACAGGGGGAAATAAACCGGACTCAAATCAAAACTGCTCAGGGAGCGCAATGGCTATCGGTTCCAGTGTTGACCAGGCGGAAAGGGGAGCAACAAATTAAAGATGTACGGATTGACAACTCCCAGAATTGGCGCCGTAAGCACCGGAAAAGCATTTATGTCAATTACCGATATGCGCCATACTTTGAATATTATGCAGACTTTTTTGAAGCGATATACCGGCGAGAATGGGAGTTTTTAGTAGATTTAAATGTGGAGATAATTCAACTCTTGCGTAAGCTGTTACATATTGACTGTCACTTGGAATTAAGTTCTGCTCTGGGATTTAATCTGAACGATGCCGAGGGCCTTATTGATATGATGCAAATGATGGATTGTGATAAATACCTGGCTGACCAGGTGGGAGAGGAAAAATTTGTGCAAAGCACGGCGATTGCAGATAGGGGAATTCAAATATCATATCACGATTTTCAGCCACCCCGTTATCGACAACAATTTGGCGCGTTCATACCCGATTTATCGATTATTGATTTACTATTTAATGAAGGGATTGAAGCGCGACGTGTATTACTTTTTTAAACCTTGTTTTTACGTTTTTCTGCTCCCAAGGAGTCCCTTCAGGAAAGTGATGCCTTTGGCACAACCTTAGTAGATAAAGGATCAATATATCACTTGACCTTATTAGCTTATTTTGTTGAATAGGCAGATGCTGATCTTTACGCGAGAAATTAAATCCGACAAGTTTATTCTCATAACCAATAAGGTAATAAGGTTTACGGATAGTTTGATATGCCTGCTATTAAGGTCCAACAGATTAAAATAAGGTTGTGTCGAGTACTAACAGACTACCTAAATGTGCCTGAAAGAGCTAAGGTATTGGGCATAGATTATTCTCAGAGTAAATAAATTTTTGGAGGGATGAGATCAGTCAAAAACAATATCACTCATCACCGGGAAATGGTCGGATGGAAATCGATTATGCCATTGGTCTGTCAGCACCGCGCTGGTTAACACGTTGACATATTTGTTTACCAGAACATAATCAATGCGTCGCTGCGTATCAAAATTAAGATTAAAACCATTAAATGTTCCAGTGGGGCCATAGTGCGGATATTTGGCTTTTTCCAAAACATCGGTCAGCTTGCTCTCATTCTGCTCGGAATTCTCATTAAGTATTCGCATCGGCTTAGAATCCGGGGTGCAATTAAAGTCGCCGGTAACCAGGACAGGCCTGCCTTCAGCAATTGTCTCTACTTTTTCTCTTAGAAGGCGGGCGCTGTTAATTCGTGCTTCAACGCCTGCATGGTCGAAATGGGTATTGAAGAGAAAAAACGCTTTTCCGCTCTGTTTGTCCTTAAATTTTCCCCAGGTTACAAGGCGAGGATGGGCGGCATCCCATCCCATGCTACCGGGAAGATCAGGGTTTTCCGATAACCAAAATGTGGAGTGATCCAGTAATTTAAATCGTTTCTTGCGATAAAATACCGGGCTAAACTCGCCAGCCATTTGACCGTCATCCCGGCCAACACCGAACCACTCTAAAGCTGGAAAAATTTTTTCCAGATAATCGATTTGGTCTTTCAACGCCTCCTGTATTCCTACAATATCTGCCTGGTGAATGCGAATCATGCTGGCTACCATTTGTTTGCGATTGCTCCAGGCGTTTTCCCCATCACCGGGATTGGCAAAACGAATATTGTAGGAGATGACACGCATTTGGTTCGCTTCTTTCATTTGTCCATCTTTATGGGGAAGATTGTCTCCATCTGATCCTTTACAACCGGATACCAAGAATACGATCAAGATACTGTAAAAGCAACGCCGGACCAGCATTGTTACACTCCGAAGTCTGATAAAATTCTCACGCAAAGACGCTAAGACGCAAAGAACTAAATACAAAGAAAAATTCAAGTGTTAAACAGATAGAGGTCTACAGTTTTTTTAGTTATGACAATACTTTGTGCTCTCTGAGTCTTTGTGTGATAAGATTTTCTTTAGAAATTCATTTCTCAGAACTTTCGAAAAACACTTGAAAAAATAACAAATGATATTCTAACACCCGGGACCAGTATTGCCAGTTGTGTTGACCGGGCCGTTCGATATAGACATGGTCAATATTCAGTTCCAGCATTCTTTGATGTAATTGGCGATTGCTGTCAATAAAGACATCATCGACGCCACAATCTATCAGGAGACCAATATTTTTATTTTTGATTCGATCCACAAGGTTGATAACAGAATGTTGTCTCCAGCGTTCCGGGAATTTTTCTAAGTTTCCCAACTTTTCGCCAAGCCTTAACCTTTGCGTTGTTTGGGTAAGATCGACCACGCCACTCATATTTCCGGCAGCGATATATTTCTCAGGATGCCGCATGGCGAGGTAAAAGCTTCCGTGCCCGCCCATACTCAGTCCGGTAATTGCCCGTCCGCTTTTCCGGGCGATGGTCGGATAAGTGCTATCAGTCCAGCGGATTAATTCGTTAGCTATAAACGTCTCGTATTGGCTGCTCTTTACAAGCGGGCTATCCAGGTACCAGCTATCCGCTGATCCATCCGGACAAACCAGGATGAAGGAATACTCATCTACAAATTCCTCCAAATTCGCATTCTTTGACCAATCGAGGTAACTGCCGCCAAATCCATGCAACAGATAAACTGTGGGAAATCCTGCTGGAGATTCGCCTGAGTTTTCCGGAATGACCACCAACGCCGATATCTCTTTGTTCATTATATTGCTCTTAATTTTTACCGTATCAACTGTAGCGGCATTTGCAATACAGCATAAAACAAAAGCCAACAGGCTGAAATACCTCATCTGTCTCAAATTTAAAAGTTGCATCCTTAACCCCTGGTTTATTGAAGCTCGATTTCTAAAGTGGAATATCCCCACTGAGTAGCATGCTCGGTAAAATTTATATGCAAATAGCGAAATTCAGAATGATCGGTTAAGATTTCCGTTCTGTCATTCTCTGAATCTGCTTTGCTAGCAATTGGTTCCCAGTTTTTATTATCGCGTGATGTCAATACTTCATATTCCTTTTCGCCAGCAGTCTGCCACCTTAATATCACTTTTTGAAGGCTGGTCGCCTGTCCGAGATCGATCCATATCCATTGTTGATCACCGATAGTGCTCTCCCAACGCGTGCTGATTTTTTGATTCTCGACGTAATAAATTTGGTCTGGTGAACTTCGCATGTGCGCAACATAGATTTTCTGTATGGCTAACGATTTCTGAATTTTGCGGTGATAATCTACTTGACTTATATACCCTGTTATTAAATTCCAAAAGTATTGTTCGGCTACCGGATCATATCGTCTTCCGAACAGATCAGCTGAGGATTCTTGCTGTAGCAACCGTCCCCGAATTTGCAAACGAGAGATGATAATCCAACCATCGCCATATGGAATTTCCAGCACCGCCGGCACCCGCAAATACAAATGACACCTGCCGACCGGATTGTAAGGCAGTGTCGGCCAAACATTGTGTTGGCTCACCATTTCTCCGCCAAAAGCACCATTAAACATTTGAAGATGTTCTTGCTCGATATTCCGCCATAAAAAATGATTCTTATCTTCTGGAAAAACATAGGAATCATACCCGCCCAAATCCGGATCGATGCGATATTTTACATTCAAATACAGGTTTTCCAATAATGGAAAATTGGCTGTATCTTCCACGCCGAATTCCGGTTCCTGAACGATCAATATCCCCCCATTATTGACAAACTGAGTAAGTTTGTCCAGCGACTTTCGATAGAAATCATTCAAGCCCTGAGTATTGATAAACACTAACTGAGCATTTTCAATTCCCACCGGAAATCTGTTTGCTTTCACCGAATAATTTCTTAAAAATTGCTCGATTTCGCCATTCGGATCATGGAGGCTTATGGATGGCAAATCAGCAGGTGAGGGGAGGACTAACGGGTCGAATGTAATGATGCTTTTTTGACTCCGCGCGATTTCGGCCTCATTCTCATCCAAAAGCCTGGCAACAAGGAAAGTCGCTCCTGATTGACTGGGATAATTAATGTTGACAGCTAATTTGCGGTGTTCCTCTTTTTGGTTACCCGCAGACCAGGTGGATAGTTCGAGCTTCTTTTCGAACATAATTTTATCGGGTTGATGATCGAAATATATCTGTAAAGCAACCGTTTGTAAAGATGCGCTATCGTTGAATAAATAGAGGGAGACCTCCCTCGTCTCCCCGGTCAAAAAGTGGCGATCCCACAGTTCAACACTAACGGCAACAGGAGAGAGCACATTTTTCAACGCGGATAAAATAGGCTTTGGATGCAATTCATTCAAGGAACTATCAAACCAATTGGCAGTGGGCCCATTGTTGTTACTGAGGTAAACAAACGGCATTATGGCGTCAATACCCAATCGACGCCATAATTCGCTCAATTCGGTGACCAGAAATGATTGATGATTTAAAAGTTGTTGTTTCGTTGGATTTGGCCCCACCCATCGCTCCATGACGATTCGGGTTAAGTTTGTCGGATTCATGTGGCTGTCCAGCCACCACCAGCTATATTCATTGACCATGGTGGGTGTTGGGCTCTTTTGTAGATCAGAAATCGATCGTGAATAGCCCATTCGGCTTGAGTTCAAAACCGGCCCCAGTGAATATATGTATGGATGATCTTCATGAAAATCGACCGGTTCCCAGGGACGGGTTGGATCCAACTGTTTCAATCGGGGAATGATTTCCTCGGTAATGGTCGCGTCTTCCGATTCGTTGAGTGCATCCCAAATGACGATACTGGGATGATGGGCATTTTCTCTGATCCAGGCACGGAATTCTGTTTCAATTTGCTCAGGAGTGCCGGTGCTCGTCCAAAACATCCATTCATCCTGCAGCATAATGCCATGTTCATCGGCCATATCATACCAGCGGTTGTAAGCATGTCCGATGTGGAAACGAAAGAAAAACAGGTTATACGCTTTGGGAATATCGACCAGCGCTTTTTTGATCCATGTTGCATCCCAGGGCAAAATGCCTCGGGTCGGATCGGAGAGCATTCGATGAAAAGCGATATTGCTACCGAATAATACCCGTCGTTGACCATTCAGAAAAAAATGCTTTCCGCGAATCTCAAAATTACGCATGCCGAAATTGAGATTTCGGGAATGAGAAATACTGCTTCCGTCTCGCAAAGTTACTTCCAATGTATATAGGAAAGGATTTTCAGGAGACCAGAGCGTGAAATCCCCTAACGGAATTTCTGATTGGATATTGGTGGTGGAATGAGCCCGGGTGTTGATTGCCAGGGGGGGAGAAGTGGCTATCATTTCCTGGCTTTGTTTTTCCCAGACCCGATACTGCAAAGTAAACGATTTTCCCCTAGCGCTTAAATTATTGATTTCGGAAAGCAGTGCGATTTTTCCTTCCTCGATGTCGGCGATAATTCGGGTCCACTGAACTCTACCGGCGCCATACAGATGCAACCACACATCACCCCAGATTCCGGGAATCCAGACTGTTTTTTCAAAGTCATTACCTACCGCGCTATGAGAGGGGAGAGTATGTTTGGCGCCAACTCTCACCAATAAAAGATTCTCTTTCCCGCTGACAATAAAAGGCGTTAAATCGAATTCCTGAGAAGTGTAGCAAGGAATATCGCCGCCAACTTTTTGATCGTTTAGCCAGACTTCTGTACCATATTTTACCTGTTCTAATTGAACGAAAACTCGATAATTCGTCTCAATTTCCGGTAAATAAAAACGGGTTCGATACCAAAAGTAGTCGTAATTTTGCCAATCCAACCCCGGACTGGTCATATCCACTAAGGCTGGTACTGTAACCTGATAAGTGAATTTATCCGGTCTCTCAATGCCTGGTTCTAATTCCCAATTACCGTTCAACGGCAGTTTCTGGTACTCCATCTTGGCCTCATGTATTCGCAAATTATCTCACCAACAACATTTTTTTGGTGTCTGTAAATTCCTCGGTCTGTAAGCGATAAAAGTAGAAACCACTCCGCAATGTATTTGCATCAAAGCTAACTTCGTGACTTCCGGCAGATAACACCTGATTCTCATAAATTGTCTCAACCCTTTGCCCGAGGAGATTGTAGACTTCCAGCTTTACTTGACCCGTTTTGGCGAGGCTGAATTGAATCACTGTCTCACTATTAAAAGGGTTGGGATAGTTTTGATGGAGTTGATAGGTATGGATCGCAGGTTGAAAGGGATCGTCGATACCGGTGACAAAACCGATCGAATCCAGCATGGCCGGAATTTCGGGATTAGACATAAACAGATTCCAACACAACTTGGTACGGTAGTTTTCAATCATCACCATAATGGGGCCCTGATCGATGGCGATATAACTGTCTGCAAACCAGTTTTGATCGAGATTGAAAGCATCGTGGAAGCCGAATTCACCCCATAAATCCTGACCAAGCGCATGATAAAAGTGTTCCAGGGTGGCAATGGATTCCTGCGGTGTATAAGGCATGGCGCTTAAGGCCGCTGTCGGGGTGATGGTGCCGTTATCATTACTCATCGGTGCATGAGCGCTGTAGCCCCAGGGATTGTCGCTGGCAGTAAGGCCCCAGACCAGTGAATCATATCCGGCGTAATTGAATGGATTGTCAATACAATATTCGCGATGAATCAGTGATATATTGCGGTTATTCTCAAAGTAATTTGCATACTGATCGGCTTTGTTACGCGGATCGAATCCCATGTATGAATAGTGGGTAAAAAACAAAGGCCCGCCATAATCCGGTCCAACCTGTTGCATATATCCATAAAAACTATTTCCATTGACATAATTTCCACCCGCCCATCCGGTATGATACAATAATGCCGGTACCGGATGCGTCGGTGAGGCAATTGCTAACAGATAGACAATCATGGTTTCGTTGAATCCACGAATGGGCAGATTCATCTGCCAGCCATAATTGGGAGACCAATGCCAGTATAGCACGTCTTCCGGTGGATCTTTGCGATACCAGTTCCAGTCCACGCCTTCCCACATTTGGGTAGCGCGCTGGCGGATTGCGCTTTCAGTAGCATTGTTACGATCGAAGTATTGTCGGACTGTCAATAATCCCTGCACCAAATAGGCAGTCTCCACCAGGTCGCCGCCATCATCAAATTGACTGAAGGGAATGGTGGCACCGGTTGCGCCATTGATCCAGTGAGACCAGGCGCCGTGGTAGCGAGTTGCGTTATCTTGCAGAAAGCGGAGGATTTGCAACACCCGACCGGCTGCAAATCCCCGGCTTACAAATCCGCGCTCCACACCTACCACCATAGCCATCAGGCCGAATCCGGTGCCGCCGGTGGCGCAGACATCGCCGGAACCCTTCCGTTCCCGTGCCATTCCGCTAATCGGATGAGCGTGGTCTAAAAAGTAGCGAAAGGTGGCTTCCTGCACGGAGGTGATGAGTTCTTCAGTGGTCATTGCAGAAGAGGTGGCAGAGACCGTATCCGAGGGGGGAGATTCCTGAAAATTGCGATTGACAGCAGTGATATAATAAGAATGAGTTTGGTTGTTTTGACCAAAAAAATCGCTGTAAATATGCACGCTGTGCGGAAAGGCATTAATCCGGTTAAATGTCCCGGCCGTTGAAGAACGATAGACGTAGTATCCCAAGAGGTCAGGATTATTACCAGGAATCCACTTCAGGTCAATCCGGCTGTCGTAGCCAGTGGCGGTTAAGCCGGTTGGCCTCCCCGGCGGCGATCCCCCTCCGGGGCCGATCGCTTTTACCTCATCGATCCAAACAGTATGAGTGACATTATCCAGTTGTTTTTGCAAGTGAAAGATAAACTTGATCCGGGTGAAGTCGCAGTTTTGCGGGCCGGGCGAAAAGGCGTTAATCGGAATGGAAACTTTTTGCCAGGTGGTGGTATCAGCGTCTATACCAGCTAAGAAGTTGCCCAGGCCAACCCGGGTACTTTTGTGATTATTAGCATCTTCCAGAGCAAGATCGGGTAGATCAGCCGCAGCAATTGCCTGAGGCGCGTTGATCCAATATTGAATGCTGTCATATTGAGTAAGATCGTGCACCGTCCATTGGTAGGAAGCCACCCCAATTTCCCAATCGCCCAGTGTGGAAGAGCGCCATTGCAGTCTTAAGGCATGAAATCCCTGATGGGGATGGTCGCTATCGACCGGAAATTTATCATTGGAAGGACCGGCCATTTCCACATAGCTGTTACCGGCATCCGATCCACGGGAATATTCATAGTAATTGTTGCTGTTGGGGTTTTCTGTAAAAAAATAAATTTCGCCGGGAAAAACGAATTTCCAGCACAGCATAAATAAGAAAATTAATTTCGAAAAATTCATATTGTTTTGCCCATAATAGTTTTGTCACTTTTCAAGTTGGAGTTTGCAATTTATATTACACTTATTTCTTACATTTCTGAGAATGTCCAACGATAGAGCATAGAATATAAATTGCAAAAAACACACACTAAAGTGTGGTAATCCTGATTGTTAATTTTAGAAGATTATTCCGCTCTATAGCGATTATTCCTCGATAACTTCAAACCCTGCTTCAGTTACATCTTGTGAACTTGTGCCCACAAACACCCGGAATGTGCCTGGTTCCACAACCTTGTTCATATTTAGATCATAAAAAGCCAAATCCTCAGCAGTGATGGAGAATGTAATCAACTTCCTCTCACCCGGTGACAGACTGACTCGTTGAAACCCACGCAATTGCTTAACCGGCCGGGTAACGCTGCCCACCTCATCACGAACGTAGAGCTGAATCACCTCATCTCCGGAACGGTTGCCGCTATTGGTCACTTCAACATTGACGGTCAGGGTGTCATCTTTACTGATTTTGGCGGCGCTTAATTGAGGGGCACTGTAATCGAAAGATGTGTAACTTAAGCCGTAGCCAAACGGATAAAGCGGTGAGGAAGGCAAGTCCAGATATTTGGAGGTATAGTAATCATCGTTGTCAGGGGGACGGCCGGTGTTTTTGTGATTGTAGTAGATCGGGATTTGCCCAACCGCTCTGGGAAAAGTCATCGGCAATTTACCACCGGGATTTACATCCCCAAACAAAATGTCGCCAACCGCATGGCCCATACGAACACCTAGGAACCAGGTTTCCAGAATGGCCGGGATATTATCGGCTAACCAGCTGATGGCCAGCGGACGACCGTTCATGAGGACTGCAATGATCGGTTTTCCGGTTGCCTGTATTGCTTTTGCCAGGGCTTCCTGTTTTCCGGGTAAACTGATTTGGGAACGGTTGGAGGCCTCCCCGCTCATCCACGCCGTTTCTCCCAACACCAAAACAACCACATCTGCCTGCCGGGCCACCTCAAGTGCTTCATCGAAGCCACTGTCATCATCGAAATTTTGTAAATTGTATCCATCTGCGTACATTAATTTAGTTTGCGAAGAAACCGCCTTTTGAATTCCTTCCCAAACCGTGACCACATCGTCGGAGCGACCGGCGCCTCTCCAGGAACCCAGTGGCGCATCCTGGTCTTTCGCCAAGGCTCCGATGATCGCCATTGTGGAAATGTCTTTTCGGAGCGGCAAAAGTTGTTTTTTATTTTTGAGCAGGACAATCGATTCCCGGGCAATCTCTCGTGCGAAAGATAAATGTCCCTCAGTGTAAATCCGGCCTCTCTCACGGTCAACATCGTGATAACGGAACGGATCATCGAATAGTCCTAATTTGTATTTGGCTTCCAATACCGGGCGAACGGCGACATCAACAATCGATTCGGAAAGTTGTTCCGACCGCACCAGGTCTGGGAGTTCCTTTATGTAGATACCGCTAACCATGTCGATATTCACTCCGGCATTGATCGCCAGCAACCCCGCCTCTGACGGAGTTGCCGCCACGCCATGAGGTTGCAGCTCCTGGATGGCGGTAAAATCACTGATAAATATGCCATCGAATCCCCACTCGCTGCGAAGTAAATCTGTAATCAGAAAATGGTTGGCGTGCATGGGAATACCGCCGATTTCGTTAAATGCACCCATAATACTTCCGACACCTGCTTTCACGGCGGCATGAAAAGGGGGCAGATAAATCTCTCTCAGCGTTCTGTCAGAAATATCCACGGTGTTATAATCGCGGCCGCCTTCCGCACCGCCGTAAGCGGCAAAGTGTTTGGCACATGCCAGCATATCATTTCCCTGAAACCCGCGCACCCGTGCTGCGGCCATTACCGAGCCTAAAAATGGGTCTTCACCCGAACCTTCCACAACACGCCCCCAGCGTGGTTCACGAGTGATGTCCACCATGGGGGCAAAGGTCCAATGAAGTCCGGCGGCAGTGGCTTCGATAGCGGCCATACGCGCCGATTGTTCAACAATTCGGGGATTCCAACTGCTTGCCTCAGCCAGGGGAACCGGCGTTACAGTGCGGAATCCGTGAATGATATCATGAGCGAATAAGAGGGGAATGCCCAATCGCGATTCTTCCACCGCCAGACGCTGTAACTCCTGAGTGTTCTCCACCCCGTGAATGCCTAAAAAAGAACCCACCCGACCGTTTTTGATATAAGTACGATAGGTATTTCGGGTTTCTTCAGTATCTTTGCCCCAGGGCCAGCGGTATTGTACCAGTTGACCGCATTTTTCTTCCAGCGTCATTTCCGCCAACAGGGAGTCCACAAATTGCGTCATTCGGGATTGGTCTGTTACCTCTTCTGCAGTTGATTGAGCAGTGGTGTCGGCAAATAGAATGATGGGGTGGAGAATGGCTAGAAATACGCAAAATAGAATGAGTTTGATTTTGGAGGCTGTGTTGTTAAGCATTGTCTGTTCACCAGGTTTTTGTTCTTTTGCTAAATACTGAGGGCTGTGGAATA
>JABAHQ010011291.1_pt1 | contig 25935 bp, 17 predicted proteins | sample 7062091 | NCBI WGS metagenome assembly JABAHQ01 (sample SAMN14534359, study PRJNA622989) | marine sediment metagenome | biome: marine biome [ENVO:00000428]; feature: marine pelagic biome [ENVO:01000023]; material: deep marine sediment [ENVO:00002113] | place: India: Gulf of Kutch | collected...
TTTTCAATCAATGATAGGCTGGTTTATGGGATAGAGAGGCAAAAACCCGGTTTTTCGGCGCTCAAAAAAATCATCTAGCATCTTTTTTCAGAAGTACTATAAGAAAAAAAGGGGATAGAATAAAAGGGGAAAATTTATTAATATTTTAAAAAGCCATGTTTCACTCACCCAGCAGGGGATTTTACCATGGACATTAACACCTTACATCAACTTCATAAAGCCCTCGAAAACCATTTAGAACTTTCCCCTTTGTTTGAGACAATTTTGGAATTAATGCCGGAGCTGGGTGCCGATTTCGGCTTGCTCCTGGTTCAAGAAGGAGACGAAATCATTCATTTTCGCTCCACCATTCCCGGTCAAAAGGATCTGACGGGGGAAGCGAGCTGCCAGATGGCCCATTACTTACTTAGCAATGGGCCGGCGGGAGAGGCGCTGGGCCGGGGAAAGCCAAAAATCGTTGAAGACCTCTCCCTTGACCCGCTCGCCTATCAGAATGATGATGTCATCACTCTCTGCCGTGGGGCTGTCCTCATCCCCCTCCAAATGACTAAAGCCCAGGCGCGGGGAATTTTATTGTTTGGCCGTGAGACGAGGGGTGCTTTTTCAGAGGCTGATTTGCCACTGCTGGAAATAGCGGCCTGGCAGATCGGTCAGGCTATCGAAAGCACCCTCCTTTATCTCGCCCAGGCTGAAAACCTGGCTCAATTGGCATTAATCAATGAGGTCAGCCGGGCGGCCACTTCTATTTTAAATGTAGAGGTCATGTTGGGCACAGTCACTCAAGCCATCCAACGGAGCTTTGGCTTCCAGCAGGTCAGCATCTACCGTTTTGATCAAGGCCAAAGCGGGCTTAGATTGGATGTCTTCACCGGCATAGACGGTCGTACCTTACGCCCAGAAAAGATGGTCTCCCTCACAGACAAGGTCATCACCTGGGCGGCTGAAAATCGCCAAACTGTCACCGTCAATGACGCCGATTTGCCTGAACCTGAACATCATGACACTGATCCAGGAAGGGCAACTGTCAAATCTAAACTGGTTATCCCCATCAAGCTGGGCGTTAAGACCATAGCCATTCTAGATTTGGAGAGTAACGAACGCAATGCTTTTAGCTCCCGCCTGGTATCCGCCCTGGAAACATTGGCCGATCAGTTGGCCATTGCTATTGAAAATGCGCGTCTCTACGACGAGGTGTGCGATAAGGTGAATGAGCTTCTCTCGCTGAATCGCATTAGCCAGGTGGTCTCTTCTTCCCTGGATTTCCAACAGACCTTGACCTTGATTATCGAACATGTCACCGCTCTCTTAAATGTGGCGGCGACTTCGGTGGCCCTACGCGACGACGAAACGGATGAAATTTGGTTTGCGGCTGCGTTCGGCGCTGGGGCAGAGGACGTGTTGGGCTTGCGTATGCCCCTCGGACAGGGGGTTATCGGTTGGGTCGCCAAAACGGGGGAGGCCGTGATTATCCCCGATGTTCAAGCCGAGCCCCACTTCTTCCCGGATATAGACAAGAAAAGTGGCTTCACCACAAAATCAATCTTATGTGTCCCTCTGGAAACTAAAGGCCGGCTGATTGGCGCAATCGAAACGATGAATAAACTCGATGGGAGCAGTTTCACCATCCAGGATCTGGATCAATTGGCTGATTTGACTGCCCCCGCTGCCACAGCTATTGAAAATGCTCAACTTTATCATGAACTGGCCCAAAAAATAAACCAATTAGAGGAGACCCAGGCACAACTTGTTCAAAGTGCCAAGTTGAGCGCCATCGGTGAGTTGGCAGCAGGGGTGGCTCATGAAATTAATAACCCGCTTACCAGCATCATCGGCCTGTCCAAAATCATGCTCGATGAATTCAAAGAAACCCAACGAGAAATAGAGGATTTAAAAGTCATTCAGGATGAAGCTCAACGCGCTAAAAAGATCGTCAGGGCCTTACTTGATTTCGCCCGGATTGGCGCTCCGGTGTGGGCCGCGGCCGATATAAACGAAATTTTAATCGAAGCCATCCTGCTAACCATGCCTGAAAAGGTACAATACAAAATTAAACTTATCAAAAATCTAGGCCCTATCCCTTTGATCCCGATGGATGAAAATCAGATGAAACAGGTCTTCATTAATATTCTCAACAACGCCATATATGCTATGCCTCAGGGAGGGCAAATTACGCTTACCAGCCAGTTGCTTCCACCCGATCATCAATTCGTCCAGGTAAGTATTGCTGATACCGGTGGCGGCATTCCTCCCCAACATCTCGATAAAATTTTTGACCCATTTTTCACGACTAAAGCAGTTGGCGAAGGAACCGGGTTGGGACTTTCNNTAGCTATGGTATTATTGAACGGCATCATGGCAAGATCGAGGTTGACAATGAACCGGGTGTGGGGGCAACTTTTCATATCATTTTATCGATAGCTAACAAGATGAACCAATGAGTACCCGAATTTTAGTTGTAGATGACCAACCAGGTGTTACCCGTGCTTGCGGCAAAATTTTGAGCCGGGCAGGTTATGAAGTTGTCGAACAAAATCATAGTTTAGCAGCCTTACAATTGCTCCAAGAAGAGCCCTTTGACCTGCTCTTGACCGACATCCGTATGCCCGAAATGGACGGCATGGAATTACTGACCGCCGCCAAACAACTGGACCCCCATCTCAGCGTGGTCGTTATTACAGGTTACGGGACTATGGATGATGCGGTCAAAGCCATCCGGCTGGGGGCCCAGGGATTCCTCCTTAAACCGTATGACCCCGACGAATTAGTGGCGGTTATTAACGAAAACTTGCAGCGGCGCAATTTAATCAGAGATAGCGTTCGCTTACAAACGTTGCTGCCCCTGCTTAAACTGAGTGATGCCTTACAAGAAGACAAAGGCGCGCAAACGATCACCGAGCAAGCTTTGCAGGTTGCTGCCAAAGAAATTGACTCTGGACGCCTCCAACTCTGGCTTAAAGAAACAGACGGCTCTCTGAACTTGCTGACCAGCATAGACTACATTCCCGATGTCCCGGCCCAGTTTTCTTTGGCCGATTTAGAACGGGTCCTCGACCAGGGCCAGATCTTATTAAAGTATAAAAACGGACAATTAACTTGGGAGGAATTAGGGTCCCGACAGGCCATGGCCGCCTGCTTACCCCTTATATCTAAAGGCCAAAAACTTGGCCTATTAGTAGCTGAACTCCCCCTTCACGCCTTGCCTTTAAGCAACTTTCAATTAGAATTACTACAGGTCTTAAGCCGTCAATTAGCTGGGGCTATAGAAAATATCAACCTATTTAACCGGGCAGAAACGCTAAGAACCTTTAATCAAAATATCATAGAAAATATCACCACCGGTTTAGTTGCTCTGGATCATCAAGGTAATATCACTGTTTTGAACAAAGCAGCCTCAGCCCTATTGGGGCTCCAAAGCAAAGATATACTGAATCAGTCTATCACGCTGGCCTTCGCTCACGTTTCACAACTGGCCGATATATTGGTGGAACCTCTCAATGGTGGCCCTTCAATCATCCATCGAGACTTGTCCCTTGAACATAAGGATAGAGGTCAACTGGTGGTTAGTGTTACAGCTTCTGCGCTTTATGATGCCAGCGACCAAATAAGTGGGGTGGTTGGCTTAATCGATGATTTAACTGAACTGAAAGCTTTAGAAGCAGAGCGTCGCCGTTTAGATCGCCTGGCTGCTTTGGGGGAGATGTCGGCGGTTGTTGCCCATGAACTGCGTAATCCTATCGCCGGGATTGCGGCCGGCATAGAATATCTCACCAAAAAGATTGATCTAAATTCTGCGGAATACCAGGGCAGCCGCATGGTCCTGAAAGAAATCAATCGGGTTCACCGTATTATTGAGGATATTTTGTTGGTAGCCCGCCCACTGGAACTGCAAAAATCATCTATTTCTCTGCGGACTATTATCGAAAATATTTGTCAACGCCATCAATCTACCTTGACAGAGTCTAATCTCCAGGTAAATATCTTGGTAGAAGAGACACGAACAGAAATCGTTGTTGATGGGGATAGAATAGAACAGGTCTTCGATAATTTGATGAGTAACGCCTTGCATGCTATGCCAGATGGGGGCACCATTACAATTTCAGCTACTCAAAGCGCAGATCAAAAAGAAATGATCATCTTATTTGAGGATACGGGGCCGGGTATCTTGACTGACGAACAACAAAAAATCTTCGAACCCTTTTTTACAACTAAAAGCCGGGGGGTTGGTTTGGGATTGGCCCTATCACGGCGTATCTTGGAGGCCCATGGGGGCAGCATCTCCATTACGGAAACAAGTGATGCCGGGACAACCTTCGAAATCAGGCTGCCATTGCAGGACGAGAAGTCTCACGGAGCTTTGTGATAATGAAACCCAGAATACTGATTGTTGATGATGAAGAAACTATCCGTTACTTCTTAAGGTTAGAGCTTGAACACCAAAATTATGAAGTTTTGGATGTTGCCAGCGGAGAAAAGGCGCTAACGCTACTCGAAACTCATAATTTTGATGTAGCTTTGTTAGACTTACGTCTACCAGGGATCAGTGGCCTGGAAGTGATGCACTATCTGCGCGAAAAAGCTCCCCAAACCAGTGTCATTATTATCACAGCTTATGCTACTTTGGACTCCACGATTGATGCGCTCAGGCATGGGGCGCATGATTATGTCTTAAAACCCTTCAATACCCCAGAGCTGCTGGCCTCTATTGCTGATGGGGTTGCCCGAAAAGGGGAGCACCTAAACCCCTTCGCCTCAGAAGATGAAACGTTAGTTGTCGAGCCATTACGAATTAACTTAAAGAATTGGCAAGCTTATCTGAATGACAAACCGTTGAAGCTAACACCTACAGAACTGGACTTGCTGATCTGTTTTATGAGAAAGCCAGATACCGCCCTGGACTCGGTCACTTTACTCAAAACCATTCGGGGATACGAGCTATCTGAAGCTGAAGCCCGAAGTATTGTCCGTGTGCATATTCATCGTTTAAGACAAAAATTAGAGGATGAGAGTTTTTGGGAGGGGGGCTCTCCAAAACGAAACCTCATTGTAACTGTCACCGGTGGACGGTATCTATTGGCTACATCAGAATGACAACTTATCCTCAAGAATTGTAATCATCCTGTAATTTCGGAGGAACAGAAATCATGTTATAGTAGTGAAAGCCCTAAAAGGCCGTATTGCCGACCAGGGTTTTTTGGGGTACATTGCTTTACCCTTTAGGCCAAAATCGTGGCTATTTAAGTCATGCTTCCTGGTTAGGAAAGGCGCTCAAGCAGTTTATGGCTCACATTCTAATAGCGGAAGACGAACAAACTCTGGCTTTTTTTATCAAGCAAGTTCTTTTAGAACAGAATCCAGCTATGCAAGTTGACTGGGCACCTAGCGGAACAAGTGCATTAAGGCTATTAGAAAAAACCGCCTATGATCTTCTCATAGCTGATTTACGAATCCCGGGCTTAAATGGTTTATCACTCATCGCAAAGGGGCGTGAACTTTACCCAAACTTACCAACTCTCCTGATTACAGGGTTTGCCTCTCTTGATATAGAAAACCGTGTGGCAGAGATGGGCATTAACGCCTACTTAACAAAACCGTTTAGCGTGGAAAGTTTAACTTCCTGCATCGACCAGATACTCGCCATGAAGATACCTCTACAACCATGAAATGTTTGAGATTTGCCAGATAAAGCCGATCAGAATAGGCTAAAGGTGAATATCTGGCAGGATTGTTGCGACATTTGAACGTATCCCCATCCGAGAACCCACTCATGGCAAAAAAAATCTTATATATAGAAGATAATACAGATAACCGCATTCTGATCAAACGCGTCCTGGAAGCAGAAAGTTATCAAGTTATAGAAGCCGAAAATGGCCAGCAAGGCCTAGAGCAGGCCAAGACAACGCGACCTGATTTAATTTTAATTGATATCAATTTACCTGATATAGATGGTTATAAGGTAACTGAACAATTGCGAGAAATTCCCCACCTCGCTAAGACGCCAATTTTAGCCATAACTGCCAACGTCATGAAACATGACCTTGAAAAAACCATCGCAGCCGGCTGCGATGGGTACATCCCCAAGCCAATTGATGTTGATCTGCTACCGCAACAAGTTGCAGCGTATATTTAATAGAGAACAAAACAGGAAAATTATATGAGCCAAACAACAAGAACAAAAACGCCTATAGAACCTAAGGATGCGTATGTTCTCGTGGTTGAAGACAATCTGCAAAACCTGGTCCTGGTAGCTCGCTTGTTAGCTCTTATAGGTATTCGTCGCTATGAATGGAAAGCTTCAGGTTGGCAAGTGTTAGAATTTGCTGACACGATGCCCCAACTTGACTTAGTCCTTATGGATATCCATCTTCCCCACGAAGACGGCTACGATGCCTTACGCAAACTCAGAGCAGACCCCCGTTTTACCAACACACGTATCGTCGCCATCACTGCAGATGCCAATCAAGGTTCTCTGCAAAAAGCTAAACAGGCCGGTTTTGACGGTTTTTTAGGTAAGCCAATTGATCCTGATCGCTTTCCAGATCAAATCAGAGCCATTTTGCAAGGAGAGGAAGTTTGGAACCTGGGATATCATTATCAGTAAATCAATGAGAGCCAATAGTTGTATTTTAGGTAAGGTTTTAGCCGGGCAGCAAGCTTTACGATCATCTTTATGCGGTGAATACCGTTGAAACACCTGTCGAGAGTGGCTGTTCTTTAACAAATTTGATATACTAATAATTTCCTTTGAGCAAACGTCACCCAAGCGATCGGATCCAAAAATCTAAGGTGGTTCCAATGGTTCAATCTTTAGTCGATCCAGACCAAGAACTCTTAATCAAAGCCCAAGTCTTAGAAGCCATTCAAAAAATCGGTTTCGCCCCGACCCCTCAAGCGTTATTGGAGGCTCTTAGCGACTCAGCCGTCCTGAGAGATGCTACCCGTCTGGCCATTATGCTTTTTGAATCCGAAGCGGATCGGTCTCAAACACACATCAAAACCGTGGCGATGCGTGATTCTAGACCCGATCCTGTTGATCGTGTGGGTTTCGCTTACAACAGGGAAGATATACCTCTTCCCTGGGAGATGGATGTCTCTCAACCTTTTATCGTCGAAAATATTTCCTTGGATAGCCGTCTCAATGATTACACCCGTAACGTGTTAGCTCAAATTGGTGTGCAATCACTGGCGAGCTTTGCTTTAGTAGCGGCCGAGACCCATCTCGGCTGGTTGTTGATAGAGTATGAGACCCCCCGGAAATATACTCCGTCTGAAATTACTTTCCTCCAAATTTTAACCAAACAAATCGCTATCACCCTACATAACCAACTGCTCGTACAAGAACTCAGCTTACGGACCCAAGAGCTGGAGACTGAAAAATCGTACCTCAATAGAGTCTACCAGGTTACCGCTCAATTGGACACGGCTGGTGATATCGAAACGCTATTTCAAATTTTGGTTGATTTCGCCACCACGATTCAGACCTCTTATTATCTTTTTTACCTCGTTGAAGATACCGGCACAGAACACTTTAAATACTCTGAGCAACTCGCTTCGCCTCAACTCTTTTACCAACAGGCAAAATCAAAAATCGACGACCTTGTCGTCATAAACGATACTTCTACTGACCCAAGCTGGGCCAACTTGGCCCCGTTCAGCGATGATGTAACCTTGGGGTCAGTTATTGTTGCACCGCTGGATATTTACTATGGCCGTGCTCAAGGCTTGATCATGTTCGGCCATACCGAACCGGCTGCCTTTTCAAAGCAGTTGTGTGAGCAAGTTAAGAATATAGCCGCGCAGGTTTCAACGGTTTTAAAGAATATCTTGCTCCTTGAGGACTCTCAAGCCTCTCTGAATGAAGCCCAAATACTGGTCACCGCGAGTCGTATGCTTTCGACTTCACTTGAGTTGGAAGACGCTTACAAAGCTATGGGGCAAGTATTTCTAGATACCGGAGCGGATAAATGCACCCTGGGCATCTATGTTGAATTCGATCTTCAAGATGAACCAACTCATGTACAAATTGTGGATATTCGTGGCCGGGCTGCAGGGGATGAAGATTTGGAAATTATCGGACGTATCTACAGGCTGGCTGATTATAACTATCCATATCTGGACTCCGCCCGAAAGACCGGCCATATTCTTACCATAACAGACGTTCCCGGTGACCCCAACCTAAACGACGATGAACGGGCTTTGTTAATCCAGTTGGGTGTCCAGGCCCATGCTAATATCCCCCTCATCTCTAAGGGCATCGCTTTGGGCTTTGTGCTAATTGAGTACCAAAAGCCATACATATTTTCTGATCGTGAGCTGGCCCTGCTCAGAACCATCGCCAATCAAACCACGATCGTGATTGAACATAGTCGCCAAATTGCCCGTACCCAACAACGGGCCAGACAAATTGAAACAGGGGCCGAGATCTCAAAAATTGCTAACAGTATCTTAAACCAGGAAACCCTTCTCGAACGCGTGGTTAATTTAATCAGAGATGGCTATAACTTTTATTATGTTGGTTTATTCCTGGTTGATGAGGCCGGAGAGCGGGCTGTGTTAAAAGCAGGCACTGGCGAAGCAGGAAGTGCACAAATCGCTGAAGGACATAAATTAGCCCTCAACGACCAATCTATGATTGGCTGGTGTATTACTCACAAACAAGCCCGTATAAGTTTTAATGTGGGGGATGAAGCGACTTGGTTTGACAACCCTTACCTCCCTTTGACCCGCTCAGAAATGGCGCTCCCCTTGATTACCCGCGATATGGTTATGGGCGCTATCACCATTCAAAGCATCCGACCGGCTGCCTTTAGCCAGGAAAATATTGTTACCCTACAAACCATGGCCGATCAAATTGCCAATGCCCTGCTCAATGCAAGATTATTAGAGGCAGCACAGCAAAGATCTGATGAGTTAAGTGCGCTACTGGATATTAATCGGGACATCTCTGCCAGTGTTCAACTGGACAAGTTGCTTAACTTAATCATTGCCAGGGCAACTGATCTCGTTAAAGGTGATCAAGGCACCATCTTTTTACTGGAGGATGAGGTGCTTGTGCCCAAGGCCACCTTCGGTGGTTTGGAAGAAATCATGGCTTTGCGTGTCTCTCTTGGAGACGGCATTACAGGCCAAGCAGCCTTAAAACGCCAACCGGTCGTTAAACATATTGAAGATCCCGAAACCATCAAACATATACCTGACACTCCCCCTGTGCCAGAAACAATGGTTGCTATTCCTATCCAAACAGAGGCGGAATTGATTGGGGTGCTCCTCATTCGCCGTAACGACATCACCAAAAAGTTTACAGATGTTGAGGTAAAGCTCTTAGAAGCAATTGCCCTCCAAGCAGCCATTGCCTTTGAAAATGCCAGCTTGCTAATCCGTACTCAACAAGCTCAAGAACGAATCACAACCATAGTTGACAATATTCCAGGGGCAGTTTACCGCGCCATTGTTGATCAATATTACCAATTCCAATACATCAGTGATGACATCACGGATATTACTGGCTATCCCCTCGAAGCATTCTTGGATCAGAACAAAGCGCTCTTTCACGATATTATTCATCCCGATGACTATAACAGAGTGCGAGCCGTAATTCGCAACCGGCTCAGCCAACAGGAACCATATCGCGTGCAATACCGTATTATCGCCAAAACGGGAGAAATCAAATACATTTCTGAGCGAGGTAGGGGCACGTTTGACTCACAAAAGAATCTTTCATATATAGATGGCATTATATTTGATATCACTGACCGAGAAATATTACAGCGGGCCTTTCAACGTCGGGCGACTCAATTTGAGGCAATTGTTCAAGTTGGCCAAGAAGCTTCGGCAATCCTTGACGTAGATCAATTGATCTCCACAACCGTTGAGCAAATTAGCCAAACGTTTGATTTTTATTACGCAGGTCTATTTCTTTTGGACAGCAGTAATGAATGGGCTGTCTTGAAGGCCGGTAGTGGGGAGGCCGGCAAAAAGATGGTCGCTGAAAATCACAGGCTTAAACGGGATGAAACTTCCATGGTTGGTTGGGCCACCCACCATGGTAAAGCTCGTATTGCCTTAGATTTAGATGTAGGGGATGAACCCGGTCGTTTCAGTCACCCCTATTTGCCTTTGACCCGTTCAGAAATTGCCTTACCGCTCATTACCAGAACCAAGGTAATAGGCGCTTTGGATGTGCAAAGTCAAGAACAAAATGCCTTCTCAGATGATGATATTGCGACACTCCAGCTCATGGCCAACCAGTTGGCCAACGTCATAGACAATGCCCGACTCTTTGAAACCACCCAGCAAAATTTACGGGAAATTGACTTGTTATACCGAACAACACAAGCGCTTATTAAAGCCGGAAATGAAGAGGAGCTTTTCAGCCTGTTTATAGAAAAAACAGCCGAATTGGGCGCCGACTCGGTTAGTGTCAGTCTTTTTGGAGGCGAAGGAGAAGACCGGTATTTGGAGGTTAAAAAGATTTGGAGCCGGTATAGCACCCCCTTCCAGACTGGACAGCGGCATAAATTAAAAGGCTTTTTTCTTGAGCCATTGATCACTCAAGCCAAGATGTTTGTCATTCAAGATATTGCCACCGATGAAAGATTGACTGACGCTATGCGCCAACAGTTCCGTGCCCTTGATGCCTATAGCATTGTCATCATTCCCATTATGCTGCAAGAACCTGTTGGGACGGTGCATATTACCTATAAGAAACAGCCTCAAACCTTTACTGACAGCCAAACCAGGCTATTTGAGAGTATGGTCCAACAGCTAACCCTGATCTGGCAAAACTTGCGTCTCGTAGCTTCCCTTGAACGCCAGTTCCGCCGGGAACGCATTATTCGTGAGGTTACGGGTAAAATTCATGCCGCAACGGGTGTAGATCAAATTTTACGGACGACTGTTTTTGAATTAACTAAAGCCCTTAACACACCTGCCGGGGTAGTCCATCTAAAGACTAATCAAAATGCTGAGCCCTCTCCGGCGGAGGCGACATCACCTGACCAAAGTGACAATTAGACCTTGCTATCGTTTTGAACAGATAATGGTATTTGATTTTTGAGGAGTTTTTTCCTCGAAAGTGAGCACAAGTAGATGGACAAACTACTCGCTTCAGAAAAACCGGTTGCCCCCCCAACAACATTTAAAAAACAAGGGAGTTTACGTCGTACCCTGCTTCTATCTTTTATTATAATCGCTATCGTGCCTTTGATTATTGTGGCCATATTCGCTCTTCAAGTCAGGAACAATCTCCAGAGAATTGTTGAAGATAAACTCGTCGTCGCGGCGACTTTACAAGAAGCCAATGTGAACACCTGGGTTGATGAAGTCATTGGTCAGTTAGTTGAAGAACGTACCCTAGATATAGCTATCCAAACGCTCAAAGAATTCAACGAACGGCCTGATGACTTGAATCAACATATCATCAATCGCTTCCAGGCGAGTTTTAAGCGCCGCCAGAGTGATTTTGATAATTTTGCCCATATCTCCCTGCTGGATATGACAGGTCTTGTTAAGGCCTCAACCCAAGAAGAAGAAATTGGCCAGGTTTACCCCCCCCCCTTCATCCCCCCCAGTGGGGGGGAAAGAGGGGGGGCGCTAAATCAGCTATCGCCTTATGTTCAACCACTTTTTCACGATGAAAGTATCAATGAATTTATCTTGTACATATTTGTCCCGGTCATCCCCAAAAACCTGGCTATAGATGAAACGGAGGCTGCCTCTGAACCGGTCGGCGTACTAATGGGTAAAGTTCAGCTTCAACCACTACAACAGATTTTACAACAACCATCCGGATTACAAGGGGTTGAGACTTATTTAGTCACGCCGGATAATCACTTCTTCAATGTGGATACGAATAGTACTCAACTTCCCTCTGGGATACAGACAGGTCTGGAGTTAAAGGGTTTTGGTCATGGCACGTATCATAATTATGAAGATGAAGCAGTCGTAGGGGCCTTTCGTTGGATTGACAACTTAGATGTCCTGCTGCTAACTGAACAAAGACAATATGAAGCTCTTAAAAATATCCAACAAATAACCCATTCATATACGATTGTCGTTATTTTAACGGGGGCTATAGCAATTTTAATTGCCTTCTTTTTAGCCAATCGCATCATCATCCCCATCAATAAACTTACTCAGGTAGCCACGGCTATTGCATCTGGTGATCGTTACCCAACTATTAATATCCAGCGCACAGATGAAATCGGCACCCTCGCCCGGGCCTTTAATCACATGACCAACCAATTACGTGACTTAATCAATACGTTGGAAAATCGGGTCGCGCGTAGAACGCAACTGCTAGAAACTAGTGCTGAGGTCGGGCGCCACATTAGCGATATCTTGGATTTAGAAGAGCTTTTGGTCCAGGTCGTTAATCTGGTCAAAGAACGGTTTAATTACTATCATGTGCAAGTTTTTTTAATAGATGATGAAAGGAATCTTGTTGTCTGCGCTGGCGCCGGTCCTATAGGCCAAAAAATGGTCGCCCAAAGATACCGGTTAAAATTGGGCGGCAAAAGTCTGGTCGGACAAGCCGGTCTGGGTGAACTTCAACTAGCTAATGATGTTTCTCAATCCCCTATCTGGCTGAGTAACGAGTTTTTACCTGAAACTAAAGCTGAATTAGTCTTACCCCTGCAACGAGGGGGAGAGACTATCGGTGTGCTTGATGTACAAAGTGACCACATCAATGCCTTTTCTGACAATGAGGTCACTATGTTACAGTCAATTGCTGACCAGCTAACAATCGCAGTCAGAAACGCTCGCCTATTTCAGGAATCTGAAACAGCGCGCCGAAACACTGAAACTTTGCTCAGAGATTTGCAAAACGCCTCTCAAGATTTGGCCTATCGTAGCGTACAACTACATACCGCGGCCCAAGTTTCTAAAGCGACTAACACCTTTTTAGATTCGCAAGAACTTATCCAACAAGTTGTAGAGCTCATAAAAAAACAATTTAATTACTATTATGTGGGGCTTTTCTTAGTTGATACAGCTAAGAAATGGGCCGTCTTAAAAGCAGGCACTGGCGAAGCCGGCCAAGAACAGATTAACGATATTCATCGTTTAGACCTAAGCGGTTCCTCTATGGTTAGTTGGTGTATCAGGCATGGTCAGGCCCGCATAGCCAATGATGTAGCTCAGGATGATATCCGGTACGTTAATGAATATCTCCCCGGAACTCAAGCTGAAATTGCTCTTCCTCTCATTGCCCGGGGCGAGATATTTGGGGCCATTAGCATTCAAAGCACCGATAAAAATGCTTTTTCGGACGAGGATATTGATATTTTGCAAACCATGGCCGACCATATAGCCACTGCTCTACAAAATGCTCAACTTTATAGTGAAGCCCAAGCCTCTCGGGCCCGCTTTTATGATCTGTACAACAAAGCACCTGCCGGCTATCACACCCTTTCTGGTGATGGGACTCTTCTAGAAATTAATGATACTGAGCTAAAAATGCTGGGCTATGAAGGGCAAAAAGAGGCGCTCATCAACCAACGTAAAATCACTGATTTTATGGATGTCAAGAGTAAGTCCCTGTTCAGATCAATTTTGCCCCAAATCGCTAAAGGGGAACATATACAAAACCTGGAATTAGTTTATGTCCGTCCTGACGAGAGCTTGTTGACTGTGCTCATGACGGCAACCCCCATTTTTGACCAGCAAGGCCACTTAAAAGAAATTTATGCTTCTGTTCAAGACATTACGCAACTCAAGGAAATTGAAGTCGCCCGTGAGGCGCTTCTGACCGAAGCTAACATCTTAAACAGCTTGGGACACCAACTGTTGACCTTAGAAAGTACAGAAGCTATCTATATGGCTTGTATTGATGCTATCAAGACAGCTAAGCCGACACGGGGCATCGCCATTTTTATGTACAAATTTGTCCAGGGCCAGATGATGATTGAATTGGTGGCCTTGTGGAATAATCCCGACCATGGATGGCCGCCCATCTCTGTAGGAACCTCCTTTTCAGCGGCCGAACTGGAATTAGAATCGCTATTTCTCTCCGGCAATACCATTGTTTCAGCGGATAGCACAGCCGATGATCGGTTCCCAGAAGCTTTACAACAGCTTTTAGATTTTCTGCAAATGAAGAGTTTAGTGGGCACGCCCATTTGGTATGGCGGAAAAGCTGTTGGTTTCATCTTAATAGGTAATCATATCACATCAGCGTTTCGTGATGAAGCTATTCGCTTTTTCGAGCGGGTAGCACAGCAAATGTCCGTCAGCCTTGAAAATAAATCCTTGCTGGAAGAAGCACAGCAACGGGCTAATCAACTGGAAGCCGCTGCTGAAGTAGCTAAAAGCACCACGATAGAGGTTGACCTGTCAGTCTTATTACCGCAAACAGTAGAGCTTATACGAGAAGTTTTTGGCTATTACCATGTTTCTATTTTCTTGGTAGACGATTATCAACAATGCGCTATCCTCAAAGCAGCAACCGGAGAGGCCGGGAAAAAGTTACTGGCCGAAAAATTTAAAGTCTCTATCGATAAGCAAAGCATCATCGGCACGGCGGTTATTCAACGTCAAGTTAAAATCACCTTCGATGTCCATCAAGAGAATATTTATAGTAGCCACCCCCTTCTCCCGGAGACAAATTCAGAGGTGGTTCTCCCTTTGATCGTTCGCGACAATGTGATTGGCGTCTTAGATGTACAAAACACGCGGGAAAAGCCTTTCAATGAGAAAGACGTCTTAGTGCTGCAAACCATCGCCGACCAGTTAGCCAATGCCATTTATGTAGCCCATCTTTTCGAAAACGAACGTGCCGCCACAAGAAAAATTCAAGAATTACACAAACGTTACTTACAAGAAAAATGGGATGCGTACCTGCAACATGAAGGGAATCTTGAACAGACTCCGATAATAATCGAAAACTCAGAGCGAGTGTTACCACCGGACTGGCCTGCACAGATCCCTATGGATATAAGGGAGACAAAAGTTATAACTAACGATGAACAAACGAATGCTTATCTAAGCAATGATGCTAACGGCGACACCTACCACTCAATTTTGGCTAGCCCCTTAACCCTGAGAGGTCAAGTAATCGGCTCTCTGGGGCTTATTGATGAAGATACCAGAGATTGGTCTGAAGAAGATATGGCTATTATCGATGCCGTTAATGCTCAAGCTGCTCTGGCTCTTGAAAACGCACGCTTAATAGAAGAAACAGAACAGAGAGCCTTACAACTGCAAATCAGCGCCAAAATCAGTCAGACCGTGACGGCCCTATTAGATCAGCACCTTCTTCTCAGGCATAGTGTAAATCTCATTCAATCGCGCTTCAACTTTGCCCGTGTTTACTTTTATCTCGTAGATACATCTGCTCAGGGTCAACAAGTCACTTTATATAAAAGCGACAGCGGCATCAATAACGGCCAGGCCGGGAAACCGCCCACCGAGATCATATTAAATGAACACACTTTGGCCGGATATACGATGCTTCATAAACAGACCTCGGTTGCCCAGGACAGCGATACACAATATCTACAAGCTATTAAGACCGAATTTCCTAATACTAAATCGGCTTTGGCTATTCCCTTACTGGTGCGTCAAAAACTTATAGGCGTTCTCGAAATTCACAGCGATAAGTCTAAGGCTTTTGATAGAAACCAAATTGCTGTTCTGGAAATCTTAGGCTCTCAAATTGCCATTTCTGTCGAGAATGCCTGGGCTTACCAAGAACAACAAGAAATTGCTGAGCAATTACGCGAAGTAGACAAACTGAAAACCCAATTCTTGGCTAATATGTCCCATGAATTACGAACTCCGCTCAATTCAATCATCGGGTTTTCACGCGTTATTTTAAAGGGAATTGATGGACCACTCACTGAATTGCAGAAAACTGATCTGACTTCCATTTATCAAAGCGGCCAACATCTTTTAGGGTTAATCAACGATATCTTGGATCTGGCCAAAATAGAAGCAGGTAAACTCGACCTCGTCTTTGACGAACTTGATCTAGTGCACATGATTAACAGCGTTTCTGTAACTGCTACTGGCCTGGTCAAAGACAAGCCTATCCAAATTATTCAAGAGGTCCCTGAAGATTTGCCACATATTGTGGGTGACGAAATTAAGATCAGACAGGTTCTGCTCAACCTTCTATCAAACGCTGCCAAATTTACTGAGAAAGGGTCCATCACTATTAAGGCATCCCACGACCAACACCATATTACCATCTCGGTAACGGATACGGGTTCCGGTATTCCAGAAAAAAATCTGGCCGCTATTTTTGATCCATTCACCCAGGTAGATGCTAGCACAACTCGTAAAACAGGTGGCACAGGGTTGGGATTGTCTATTACCAAAAAATTTATTGAGCTTCATCACGGGACAATAAGCGTCAAAAGCAAGCTAAAAGTTGGAACTACTTTCACCATTGTCTTACCCATTCGTCAGCCGGACGATGAGGACGCAGAAGTTCCTCCGGAGCAAGATCAAGACAAAAGGGCACAATCTGTGGACCAAACCAAACCCGTCATCCTGGCTATTGATCACGATACTGAAGTTGTAGATTTCTACAGACAGCACCTAGGAGACCACTATAAGGTGGAAAGTCGGAGTAAAAGTGCAGAAGCGGTCGCTTCTGCCAAATCCCTCCAACCGCATGTGATTCTGCTGGAGATTTTAATGCCGGAAAAGGATGGTTGGACTGTCATTAAAGAGCTTAAAGAAAACTCCCATACTGCTCACATCCCGGTAATTATCTGCAGTATAGTCAACGATCATCATCGAGCCAAGAGTTTAGATGTTGTCGATTATTTAACTAAGCCGGTCTCAGGAAAAGCATTGCGTAACGCGCTCAAAAAAGTTATCACCTATAACAAAAACGCCAAACGCGTTTTAATCATTGACGATCGCGCTGATGATATTTTGTTGATCAAACGTATTCTGGAAGCACGTGAATGTCAGGTATTTGAAGCTTCTAATGGCCTGGACGGTCTGGAAATCATCCGGAGCAACCCACTCGATCTTGTCATTTTAGATTTAACCATGCCCGATCTGGATGGGTTCGGGGTAATGGAAGCGCTCAAAAACGATCTCAAAACGGCTGATATTCCCATCCTTGTTATCACGGCCAGAGATTTAAGTGCTGCTGAAAAACAGAAAATTGACGAACAGGCAGTTGCTCTTTTGACAAAAGGACAATTTACAGACGCTGATTTATTAAGCTATGTTGATAAGATTTTTGCGGCTGAGACAGCATAGCCCAGATTGACCATTTACATGGGCAACCATTTGAGTTATCATTGGAAATTGTGACCCAATCAAAAAAACTAAAAAACTCCGATGGTAAAAAGATGCCCAAAAAAATTACGTTAAAATGTATCAAATGTAGCTATGAGATGCCATACCAGCTCAAAATGGGTGAATGTCCCAAGTGTGGCGGTGATTGGCTAGATCCCCTTTATGATTTAGAATACGTCGCAGGTGTCTGGAAGAAGGGGCTTCAAGATGGCCCTAATTCTATGTGGCGATATTGGGATCTATTACCTCTACTAGACAAGAAAAATATTGTTTCTATGGGTGAGGGATACACCCCCTTGCTCTCCCTGGCAAACCTGAGCATGATGTTAGGCTATGACAACATTTACGTTAAAGATGAACGCCAGGGACCAACTGGCTCTTTTAAAGATCGACAAGCTTCACTAGCTCTATCCGTATTTAAAGAAAGTGGCATTAGTGAAGTGGTTGTAGCTTCAACCGGCAATGTAGCTATCTCTTACTCCGCTTATTCAGCCAGGGCGGGGATAAAACTATGGGCCTTTCTCACGAGCACAGTCCCCCAAGACAAAATGCGAGAAACGACACTTTACGGGACAGAAGTCATCAAAGTGACTGATACTTACGACAAAACCAAAGAAGTGGCTCGTCATTTTGCCCAGCGCAGAGGTTTCTTTCTAGACAAGGGAGTTAAAGACATCGCCGCCAAAGAGAGCATGAAAACCTTGGCCTTTGAAATTGCCGAGCAGTTAGGTCTACAAAGAAATGGAGGAGGCTTTTTAGCCCCTGATTGGTATATTCAGGCCGTCAGTGGAGGATTAGGGCCGGTTGGTGTCTGGAAAGGGTTCTGTGAGCTGAAGGAAATGGGCTTTATTGATAAACTTCCCAAATTGGCCATCATTCAAGCCGAGGGATGTGCGCCCATGGTCAATAGCTTCAAAGCTGACCTTGCCGAAGCCGAAAACGTGCCAGATCCCCAAACCCTCATCGCGACGGTGGCCACCGGTACCCCTGGTGCAGTATATCCTTATCTCAGAAACATTGTTTTAACCCAGGGTGGAATTATGGAAACGGTTTCCGATGGGGAGGCTTTCCGAGCAATGCACGTTATGGCGCAAATGGATGGCCTCTCTATGGAGCCAGCCGCAGCGATGGCTTGCGCTGGTCTATTGAAGTTAATTGACCAACAAGTCATCGAACCCCAGGAAATCATCGTTGTCAATTGCTCTGGACACACCTTTCCCGTGGAAAAACACCTTTTGGACGAGCGGCGCGTACGAGACCTGAACCTGGACCCAACCCACTTCGACCCGGGCCGAGGTGAAGGGGTTCTCACCGCCCTGGATCGTCTGGACGGGCGCGTCAAAAGCATCGCGATTATTGAGGACGATCCCAATGCCGCCCGATTATTACGTCGCATTTTGCAAGCTAAAGGAAATTATCATATCCTTGAAGCGCATGACGGACAAGCCGGTTTGGAAATTATTCAAAATGAACGCCCCGACCTGGTANNCTGGTACTACTCGATCTGATGATGCCGAATATTGATGGCTTTGAAGCGGTAGACGCCCTCAAACAAGATGAACATCTGAAACATATCCCTATTATTATTGTTACGGCTAAGGAACTAACACCCTCTGAAAGAAGCCGCTTATCAGGCCGGGTTGAGGCATTGCTAGAAAAAGGATCGTTCATGGAGGACGATCTATTAGAAGGGATTTTAGAAGCTTTAGAGTAATATTACCTGGAAGTACAAATGGATAAGCCCGTCAAAATTCTTTACATAGAAGATGATCCAGGCAGTCAGCAGTTGGTTTCTCGCGTCTTACAAGCAGAGGGATATCAGGTGGTGCTGGCCGGTGATGGCCTGGAGGGGCTGCAGAAAGCCACGGCAGAAATGCCGAACCTGATCCTTATGGATATCAACATTAGTCAACTCGATGGTTACGAGGTAACGACTCGGCTGCGTTCTTTAGATACCCTCCATAATGTACCCATTGTCGCCTTAACAGCCAATGTGCTTAAGGGAGACAAAGAGCGTGCTTTGATTGCGGGTTGTGACGGGTATATTTCAAAACCAATTGATGTTGATATACTACCTGAACAGGTAAATACCTATTTAAAAGGATACCGTGAAACAGTCCCCCTGTCCAAACGATTTGATTATCTGTCTCAGTATAACCGACAGGTGGTTGAGCATCTGGAAAATAAAGTCGTCGAGTTGCAAAAAGCTCACGAATCCCTCCAGAAGCTGGAGAAGATGAAATCAGATTTCATTATTCTTGCGGCCCATGAACTGCGCACCCCACTCACCCTGGCTTATGGATATGCGCGCCTGCTGGTGACGACCGAAATTATCAAAAATAATCCTAGTACAGGTGATGAGCAGGTAAAATATTTAGCTGAAAAAATATTTGGTTCTATTAACCGTTTAAACGAAGTCGTCAATGATATTATTAATATTGCCTTAATTCAAGCCAACAAAATGGAGTTGAATATTCAATCAGTTTCTCTAGAACAGGCGGTCAATTCGGCGCTGATTGAATTAGATCCATTACAAAAAGGTAGAGATCTGATTATCAATATCGAACCTCTAAATCAGCTCCCTACTATTGACGGCGATGAAGATAGGGTGCGCCAGGTATTTTGGAACCTGTTAAGCAATGCTGTAAAATATACGCCAGATGGCGGTTCGATCTTCGTAGGTGGCCTGGCGGATGAGACTTATGTCTATGTATACATCAAGGATACGGGCATGGGTATTCCGCCGGAAGAACAAGAAAAGATTTTTGGCCACTTTTATGTAACTGAAGATACAGATTACCATAGTAGTAGCAAAGTTGATTTCATGGGGGGTGGTATGGGCATTGGCTTGGGTATTGTTAAGGGGATCCTTGAGGCCCATAAGGCCGAAATATGGGTAGAAAGTAGCGGCGTGCCAGGCGAAGGGGCCACCTTCTATGTTAAATTTCCCATTGGGAAACTTCAGTCAGATTCTTAAATACATATGCCTCAACCAATCATCCTAGCATCTGGTTCTCCAAGACGGCGCGAATTCCTGGAAAAACTCAATATCCCCTTCACAACCCACACCGCCGATATTGATGAAAGTCCCCTGCCTCACGAAACACCTCCAGAGCTGGTCTGCCGGCTCAGTCGAGAAAAAGCTCAGGCGGTGGCCAAACGCCATCCAGATAGCCTGATTATTGCTGCTGACACGATTGTCGTTTTGGACGACCGGGTTTTGGGTAAACCGGCTAATGTCACCGAAGCCCGTCATATGCTTACTCACCTCAGAGGACGTGACCATTTTGTCTATAGTGCTGTAACGCTTTGTCAAAACTGTACCCCCAAAATATCGACTCGCCTTAATGAAACCACCGTCACTATGCGCAATTATACCGACGCAGAAATAGAAGCCTATATCGCCTCAGGCGACCCGATGGACAAAGCGGGCGCTTACGCCATCCAAAACCCCGATTTTGCTCCTGTCGCTAAAATCTCAGGCTGTTACGCCAGTGTTATGGGATTACCGCTGCGCGATTTGGCCGACGCCCTGGCAAAATTCGGTATAACCTCTGACCATCTGGCACACGTCTGTTCCAGTTATAGTAATCAGTCCTGTTGTTTAACCGTATAAAACTATTCGACCAAGGTTAACGCTATTTACAAAACGGTTGACAATTACTTTGCGCCCGTGCTATAATCATACCCAAAATCATACTGATCATAGCTATGACAGAGCCAAGTAAATGGCCGCAGGGATTCAGAGAGGCGCTGGTTGCTGCGAAGCGCTTCCCAGGCCATTGAAATCCACTCTGGAGCTTGACTGGCGATGAGCCAGCCCGGGGTTTTGCCCGGTTATCACATTTAGAGACTTGATGCTTCAATATCAAGCAGTCAAGTGAAGAAAGGTGGCACCGCGAACTCATCCTTCGTCCTTTCAGGGCGAAGGATTTTTTAATTAGACAGGACTAAATTTACTCACAGAGGTGAATAATGTTAGACCTGAATTTTATTCGCAATAACGTCTATCAAGTTAAACAAGCTCTAGTGGACCTCAACACAGAAGCCCCTATCGACGAAATCATTGACCTGGATGCACGTCGTCGCCAGATTTTAAAGGAAGTGGAAGCCTTAAGGGCAGAGCGAAATAGGGGCTCAAAAACCATTGGGCAACTGATGAGAGCGGGTAAAAAAGAAGAAGCCGAAAAACAAAAAGATGCTATGGCCAGGATCGGGGACGAAATTGATATCCTAAATCAAGACCTGCGCCAAGCTGAAAAGAAGCTAAATGACAACTTACTCCGTGTCCCTAACATGCCATTGCCTGAGGTCCCAGTCGGCCCCGACGATACTCATAATGTCATTGTGGCCAAAAAAGGGGAAAAATTCAGCTTTGATTTTGACCCTCAGCCACACTGGGATATCGGCGAAGAGTTGGACATCATCGACTTTGAGCGCGGGGTTAAACTCTCGGGGAGTCGTTTTTACGTGCTAAAGGGCGATGGGGCCAGATTACAACGGGCGCTCATCACCTGGATGCTCGACGTCCACACCCAGCAACACAACTACACCGAGGTTTATCCCCCCTTTATGGTCCGTGGATATTGTCTGGTCGGGACAGGTAATCTTCCTAAATTCGGCGACATACTCTATCACGACGCTGAAGAGGATTACTGGTGGGTGCCTACCGCTGAGGTTCCCGTGACCAATTTGTACCGGGATGAGATTTTAGACGAAGCCAATCTCCCCATCTACCACGTTGCCTACACCCCTTGTTTCCGACGTGAAAAAGTAAGCGCTGGAAAAGATGTACGAGGTATTAAACGGGGTTATCAGTTTGACAAAGTAGAGATGGTCAAATTCGTTACCCCAGAAACGGGACGCAAAGAATTAGACACGCTCATCAATGATGCTGAAGATATATGCCGCATGCTCAGGCTCCCCTACCGCATTATGCAAATGTGTACAGGTGACCTAAGTTTTGTGGCTGCCATTAAATTTGACATTGAACTTTGGGCCCCTGGCAGCAATGACTGGCTTGAGGTTAGCTCCTGTTCGCTTTTTACCGATTTTCAAGCTCGTCGAGCTAATATTCGCTATCGGCCGGCTGAGGGGGGGAGGCCTCGTTATGTTTACACTCTCAACGGTTCGGGAGTGGCTTTACCCCGGCTCATGATTGCTATTCTGGAAAACTATCAACAAGCCGATGGGTCAGTTGTCATTCCGGAGGCCATTCGTCCTTATATGGGTGGTCAGGAAGTCATTAGATAGGGTCGCACACATTCCTCAAGGACAGTTCTGAAGGTTTTGAAATAGCCTTCCCATCTATTTCATACTGTTGCACATTGCAGATGACTATGGTATAGTCTGGGTGTTTTCTCACATAGTAGTTATTGTCTTTCAAAAAGGAGCCATCGGTGTCAGATTCGTATGTACTCGTCATTGGAGCTGCTGGAATTGATATTAAAGGGCAAGCTGGGGCTCCCTTGGTACCTAGCAGCAGTATCGCAGGCACAATTAGGAGTACTTCAGGGGGAGTAGCGCGTAATGTAGCAGAAAATCTGGCTCGATTGGGTGAAAAGGTCGTTTTCCTATCTGCGATCGGAGATGATGCCAGCGGTATCAGGGTCAAGAATCGCCTCGTTGATGCCAAGATTGACATCAACCATTTAATCGTGGCAAGAAATTCCCGGACAGCCGCCTATTTGGCTCTATTCGATAAGCACAAAAACCCGATATATTCTATTGACGATATGAGGATCTTGGAAAACATTACGCCACAGGTAATTTACCGTAAGCGAAACTTGGTTCGCAATGCTGCTATGATCATGATAGATAGTAATCTAAGTGAAAAGACAATTTCTTCCATTATAAAGCAAGCGATGGTCAAGGATGTACCTGTTGTCGCTGATCCAACTTCTATCAGTCTAGCGCCTAAATTGAAGCCCTATCTACAGCATTTTTATATGATCACGCCAAATGCCAACGAAGCCGAGATATTATCGGACCAAGCTATCAAAACCCGTCAGCAAGCTACCAGGGCCGCTAAAAAGTTGGTCGAGCTTGGGGTCGACATTGCCGTTATTACCCTGGCTGAACGGGGTGTCGTTTACGCTACAGATGACACCAGCGGACATATCCCGGCCCTGACCTCCAGGGTAGTCGACCTCACCGGGGCTGCTGATGCTTTAACTGGAGCTATTCTCTTCGGGGTTCTAAATGAATTTTCCATTGATGAGGCTGTACGTCTGGGGGCCAGCGCCGCTGCACTGACCTTGCAATCTGAAGATAGTGTTTTGAGAGATCTCACTCTGGATCAACTTTACGATCTTTAACGAATTCAGACTGCTTCCATTGCTCCCAAAGCTTTGGTTTAAAAATAGAGCACCTCACAGTCGAAAATCGCCACCCACAAAGGACCGACATCATGTCAGACTGGACAGCGATAGCCATCTCATTTATGTATGTTTTTGCTGTTCTGGGCATCGCTGAAGGGCTGCGTAAATTAGGTCATTATAGCTTTGATTTCACCCGTAAATTCGTTCATGTTTCAGTTGGCATGTGGGCGGTTGGCACCATATTCCTTTTTCAAAGCCGATGGCTGGCCGTCATTCCACCAGCCATCTTTATTATTCTTAACTTTATTTCTTACCGACAAGGTATCTTTGCCGCCATTGAAAGCGAGGATAAGTCAAACCTGGGAACAGTCTACTTTCCTATAGCCTTCAGCGTAGTCATTCTCTTGTTCTGGAACCATCCCAACCTGTTGGTAGCCACTCTAATGTCCCTTACTTGGGGCGACGCCATGGCGGCTGTCCTGGGCCAGGCTTACGGTCATGTAAAATATACAATTGCCGGTTATACGCGCTCTGTCGAAGGGTCGGTCAGCATGTTTCTGTTCAGCCTGATGAGTACCTTTTTGGCCCTCTGGCTCCTGCCACCCACGATGCAAGCTTTGCCGAGCCTGGGGTTGGCCCTCATCGTTTCTCTAGTTGCGACGGTGACCGAAGCTATAACTCCGTGGGGACTTGATAATTTGACGATTCCGGCGGTAGCTGGCCTGCTGTTATACCTTGTTGTTTGAAATTTTACACTTTATGGATTTAAATTTTGGAGGTTCTATGAGTAATCCTGTACGTGGGATGTATTTTGAAGAATTTGAAATCGGTCAAGAAATCACCACCCCAGCCCGCACTATCACCGAGGCCGATGTGGTTAATTTCGCTGGTATTTCTGGCGATTTTAATGCCCTGCACACCGATGAGGTTTTTGCAGCCAGCACCCCCTATGAAAAACGCATTGCTCATGGAATGCTCATTCTATCGGTAGCCACTGGGTTGGCAGCTCGACATGGTTTTATCGAGGGAACAACGCTAGCCTTTAGGGAAGTTAACTGGAAGTTTAGCAGTCCTGTCTTTATTGGGGACACGATTCATCTGCGAGCCAAAGTTAAAGAGGTGACACCTATGCCTAAACTGGACGGCGGCCTGGTTACCCTCACGACCTCAATGATTAATCAACACGGCAAAACTGTGCAACGAGGGGCATGGCGGGTCTTGATGAAGAGCAAAACAACTGAGCAATGATAATAGTCCCTGAAGGTTCTGAGAGCTTCATCATAAACAGTCTTGACCAAGCTCATATAGCTGACTATAATCATTGTACAGGTGATATCGAGATCATCTTTTTTACGACAGAATGTACAAGTTACATCCAGGGCAAAAACAATCGTGAGCGATACAGCTTCATCTCCACAAGCATCGCCTCTTGACAGTGTTCAAACCAATCTGAAAGAGGATCAACCTTCAAGAATTTCCCCAACTTCAGCAGACCTTGAATTAGATGATGAAATACTCGTCGCCAGGGTCGCAGATGGTGATGTTTCGGCTTTCACGCATCTTTATGACCGCTATGCCCGCCCTGTTTACGTTCTGGCCGCTCACACCCTGGCCAGTGCCGACGCCGAAGAAGTAGTTCAGGAAGTTTTCCTTCGTCTCTGGCATAAAGCAGGCCAATTTGATGCTAGACGAGGTCTTTTTCGAACTTGGTTTATGGCCATTGCCCGAAACAATATTCTGGATAAATTACGTCAACAAGACCAAAAGCAAGTCTTGATGGCGGTCGAGCAAATTAATGACTTATTGGACCAAACTGCGAACCCACTTAACCCAGATGTAGAAGAAGAAGTTTGGTTGCGCGAGCAGGGCAAAGCTATCCTGAACGCCCTTAAACGCCTGCCTGCTGAACAGAGACAGGCCATTATATTGGCTTATTTTGGCGGGTTTAGCCAGTCTTCTATTGCCCAGCATTTGGGATGGCCATTAGGCACGGTAAAAAAGCGAACCCAACTGGGTTTGAAAAAACTTCGGAAGGCGCTGAGAGGTAAGGATCTGGCTTTAGAAAAACGGGATAACGTAGAGTAAGCGAATATGGATTGTGATCAAATTAAAGAATTGTTAGAAGCGTATACACTTGGGTCCCTTGATGCTGAAGAGAAGACCAAAGTTGAGTTGCACCTGGCAAAATGTCCTGATTGTCGATACTTGGCTGATGACTATGCGGAGGTCGTGTCTACCTTACCCCAGGCGTTAGCTGCGGCTTCTTCTTTAACCCCTCCTCCTCGTTTAAAGACACAGCTTTTGGAGACCATAACTACTCTGAAAAAAGACACCCAAACTGCTACAAATGAGCAAAGGG
>JABAHQ010002071.1_pt1 | contig 25881 bp, 25 predicted proteins | sample 7062091 | NCBI WGS metagenome assembly JABAHQ01 (sample SAMN14534359, study PRJNA622989) | marine sediment metagenome | biome: marine biome [ENVO:00000428]; feature: marine pelagic biome [ENVO:01000023]; material: deep marine sediment [ENVO:00002113] | place: India: Gulf of Kutch | collected...
CAGCGGCTATGATTGCCGCAGCCCGGGCAAGGGCTGACTTGGCCGGTGTTTCCGTCAATTTCCGCCAGGTAAGGGGTGAGTCGTTTACTACCAGTCAACAGTTTGATGCCGCGCTTTGTTTGTTTACCACCCTGGGCCAGATATCCGAGTCGGGCGAAAACAGCGGCCTGGTCGCCAAAGTTCACCAGGCGCTAAAACCTGGTGGCCGGTTTGTGGTTGAAGTCCCACAAAGAGAAACAACCGTCCGAAACCTAAAGACCTTCGAAAAATTCGGCCAGGGAGACCGGCATACAGCCGTCACACGTCAGTTTAACCCTGACGACAACACCATCACCGAAACCTTCAATGTCGTATCACCTGCGTCAACCAGGCAGTATTTGCTATGCTATCGCCTCTATAGCCTGGCTGAATTAAATAGCCTGCTTGATCAAGCTGGGTTCTCTGTTGTAACAACCTATGCCGATTACGAGGGGACATCGCTTGGCCCTGAGAGCCTGACGATGCTGGTTACAAGCGTAAAACCCGCCAGGTGATCAAAAAACACAGAGAGCAGTTTGATGATCTTCAATTGGCTGACGGATGAAACAGCCCGGCTTCTTTTAGAAGGCCTTATACTGACCATCGTGTTAACGATCATCACCTCCTTACTCTCGCTGGCGATCGGTCTTGGGGTCGGTACTCTCAGGCTGATGCAGCGGCGTTCCTGGCGCTGGCTGGCGGCGGTTTACGTTGATCTGCATCGTAATGTTCCGGCCCTGGTCCTCATTGTTTTCTGGACCTTTGCCCTACCCAACCTGTTTCCCGCCGAACTACGCCAAGTTTTGTTTTTTGACAATAAATTTATCGATTGGCTCAGTGCCTGGACTAATCTCTCAGTTCCTTACTATGCCTTGGCCGCCATCCTGGCCCTAACCTTAAACACCAGCGCTTATCTAGCCGAATTATTCCGGGCTGGCGTTGGCACAATCGCTCAAGAACATTTGGATGCCGCTCGAACATTAGGTGCATCATCGCTGATCATTTTCCGGCGCATCCTGTTACCGCAGGGACTGCGTGCATCCTTCCCGGCAATTTCTACCCGCCTGATTCACAATATGAAGAACACCGCCCTGGTCGCCTTTGTGGCTGTACCTGAGTTTTTCCATAGCACACAAACAGCCATTACCCAAACATTTCGGGCGCTGGAGTTTTTATTGCTGGCCGCCGTGATTTATCTTATCCTATCCTTTTTGCTGTCCGTTTGCCTGAACTGGATCGAACAACGCCTGGCAGGTCCTAAACAGTCTCAGACGATACCCAGAGCCGGAATTCAGTACGATCATGCTTGATTACCTCACCTTTCTGTTAGAAAAATTTCCCAACCTGTTGATTGGTTTTCCTGGCCAACGCCCGGGTGGATTGCTCTTAAGCCTCCTGTTAGCGCTTGTGGCTATTGCGCTGGGTTTTGTGATTGCGATCATCATTAGCAGCGGTTACGAGTCGTCCTGGCGGTTGGTCCATTGGTTGGCCCGCTTGTACGTTGAAGTTTTTCGCGGTTTACCGTTGATCCTCCTATTGGTCCTGGTTCATCAAGTCGTCGGCGGCCCTCGCTTTGGGCTAGACCTGAGTCCACGTGCTTCTGCTCTCACCGCTTTGGCCCTTTACAGTAGCGCCTATCAGGCTGAGATTGTCCGTGCTGGCGTACGCAGCGTTCCCCAACAATTGGTTGAATCGGCCCGCCTGATGGGAAGTACACCCTGGCAGATCTATCGGCTGGTAAAATTGCGTTACGCTTTCCGGGTGATGATACCCGCCTTTACCGGTCAAGCCATCAGCTTATTCAAAGATACCTCCGTGGTGATTATCATCGGCGTGGCCGAGTTAATGACGGCCGCTCGAATTGCTTTAGGTAATGATGTCGCTAACGCACCCTATTGGGTGGGGATATATCTCCTGGCCGGTTTTTTGTACTTTGGCGTTGCTTTTGGCCTATCACAACTGGCCCAGCGTTGGGAACGTCGGACTCGAACGGATGATTTGGTTCATTCTTTGGCAAACTATTAGATAGTCGACAGTGGATGAAAATAGAGGAGCCAGCACGCCCACGTGCGGCGACAGGTTCGGCACGAGGGCGTGCCTTACTCCTCGGCGCAAATTCTATCTTCAAAGGAGTAGAAAGCACAATAATGAAAACGCCAAGTGCAGTTGCCATCCTTGTATTCGCTACAAGTCTCTTGTTGAGCGCCTGCCAGATTGTTGTTCCGGCCGCAGCAACGAAACAATCCACCTATGACCGGGTTATGGCTGAACAAGTGGTGCGAATTGGCGTCCGCAACGATAACCCGCCGATGAGTTTCATCGATGACGATGGCAATTGGGTCGGCTTCGACGTAGACCTGGCCAATGCTATGGCCGAGCAGTTGGGGGTGAGACCCGAACTAATTCAGGTAGATGGCACGACGCGCATCAGCTTCTTGCAAGAAGGGCGGGTAGATCTATCAATTGCCAGCATGAACCATACCCGCAAACGTGATGACGCCATTGATTTCAGCATCACTTACTTCTGGGATAACCAATCTTTTCTAATTCGCAAAGACAGATACAATTCAATTGACGAGTTAATCGGCCAGAAAGTGGCCGCCAATGCTGGCAGTTCGGCCATCCCCTCCTGGCAAGCCTATTCGGCCGCGGCCGGCGGACCAGAGCCTGAAATTGTAGAGTTCAACGATAAGCTGGCCGCCATGCAAGCCTTGCGGGATGGGGCTGTAGAAGGGTATACGGAAGATAATATTACCCTGTTGGCCCTGGCGGCTGGCGATCCCAATTTGGAACTGCTCCCCGGCGGACATAACCCGGTGCAATTCGGCATCGGCGTCCCGGTGGATGATTCGCAATGGCGCGATCAGGTGAACTACGCCTTGCAAGAACTCTGGAAAAATGGAACCTACCAGCAAATATACGATAAGTGGTTTGTCGGCCCAGATGCACCGATCCAGTTACCCCTGGGCGGACAGATGGAGATTTGGCCTGATTAAGCTAACACGCTGATGACAACCTTAACGTTGACTGATTTGACAAAAGAATACGCGCCTGGAGCATTTGCTCTTACCGACCTCAACCTGACCGTCAAGTCAGGAGAATTTCTGGTTTTACTCGGCCCATCGGGCAGTGGGAAGACGACAACCTTACGTCTCATCACCGGTCTCTTACAGCCCAGTCGGGGCGACATCTTGTTCAACGGTCGATCAATCCTACAAACCCCGGCCGAGAAGCGAGGGGCAGTTATGGTCTTCCAGGAACACGCCCTCTTTCCCTTCATGTCGGTGGGTGACAATGTAGCCTTCGGTTTAAGGCTTAAAAAATTGGGCCGGAAAGCAATCCAGGAGCGGGTGGCCGAGGTGCTGGCAGCAGTGCAGCTCCCCGGTTTTGAAGATCGTTGGCCCGATGAACTGTCGGGGGGCCAGCGCCAGCGGATCGCTTTGGCCCGGGCTCTGGCTGTGCGTCCAAAGATACTGCTGCTCGACGAACCCCTCAGTAACCTCGAGCCGAGATTACGCGAGACGCTGCGTGAAATGATCCGTACCTTACAAAAGGAGGCTGGCATCACCACCTTATTTGTGACCCACGATCAAGCCGAGGCTGTTGCCGTGGCCGACCGTATTGCTTTACTATTCCACGGTCGTTTGCGGCAGGTTGGCGTACCGCGTAGCTTTTACGAAACCCCGGTTGACCAACAGGTCGCCCGCTTTTTTGGCGGGGTGAATTTCCTGCCAGGGATCAAACAGGGCAAAGTGGTCCAAACGGATATCGGGCCGCTCGAAGTGGCCCAATCAGATCGACCAAATGGCCAGGTTTTGCTCACCATTCGGCCCGAAGCGATTGAGATTGGCGCTAACGGTCATAACAACTTACCGGCTCAGGTGCGATCCTATAGCTACCGGGGGCTGGTGGCCCATTGCCTGGCGGGCGTCAATGGAGCCGAGCTCCAGGTAGTCGCCCCCCCGTTCCGTTCCTACCAGGAAGGTGAGCAGATTATTTTACACCTACCGCGCGAGCGGATTTGTCTCCTGCCATTTACCCAATAACGACCTAGAAACAAATCATGAAGCGGAGTATCAATGACCCAAGCAATATCCCTATCAAATGAAGTGTTTACCACACGCCGAGCTATCGCGCTGTTACGCATCACCCTGGGTATGATTATTTTGGCTACCTGGTGGGATAACCTCAATAAAGGTATATACACCGCCGAGGGCCTGGTTGGGCTTTTTAATTGGCTTTTCGACCCTGACAATGGTAACGCCAGCGCTTTGACCTTCTATAAGGCCCTTTTGGATGCAACCATTTTACAGATTCCCGGTGCATTTGCCATCTTCCAGATGATCGCCGAGTTATTGATGGGTCTGGGCCTGCTGGTTGGCGGCCTGACCCGGCTGGCCGGGGCTGGAGCTGCCCTCTTTTTCCTTAACCTCTTGCTGGCCTATTTTGGCGGCCATGAGTGGATTTGGACTTATGTGCTACTAACCATGTCTGCTCTGGTTGTGGCTCTCACCTACGCCGGCCGGGAATGGGGGGTTGACCAGATATTGGTTCAAAAGCTGGGAGAACCGCCTATACGCCTCCTATGGTGAAATTGTGGCCAATCAGGTAGGCTGCTTCCCCATACCACGAATAGTGCACGCTAACCTAATGCCCGGATATACAGAATGAACAGATTAGACAGACTTACCCCGAAAATTCTGTAAATCCGGGCTATAAAGCGCATATCATCCTGAGCCAAACAGGTGACAGGATTACCCGCTTAAACATCTCTTCGCATCACGGTCATCTATGCTGATACTAGAACTCCTTTATTTTTTAAGTACTGCCTTACTGGCGATTTATGGTATGAATACTTTCCTGCATACCTGGCTCTATTGGCGACAACACCAAAATGCCACTGTCTCATCAACAAAACCTGGCTTTCCCCTTCCTCAACACAGCAATTCATCAATCACTGCCCCTTACCCACTGGTCACAGTCCAACTTCCCATTTATAATGAGCGGCACGTTGTCACCCGTCTCATTGAAGCGGCGGCCAATCTAGATTGGCCCGCCGATCGATTGCAAATTCAGGTGTTAGACGACTCAACAGATGATACCAGGCAGATGATCGCCGCTGAATTAGCCCGACATAACTATAAAGGCATTCAATTAGTGCATGTACGCCGCCCCAACCGTCGAGGCTTCAAAGCCGGGGCACTTCAGTATGGGCTAACCAGGGTCGCAGGCGAGTTCATCGCCATCTTTGATGCGGACTTTGTCCCGCCAAGAGACTTCTTGAAGAAGACGATTCCAACCTTTGCTGATGAGACCGTAGGTTGCGTTCAAACGCGTTGGGGACATATCAACCCGCACACATCACGCCTGACTAAAGCACAAGCGCTGGGCATCGACGGACACTTCATCGTAGAACAGCAAGTCCGCCACACCATGGGGGCTTTTCTCAATTTCAACGGCACGGCGGGAGTCTGGCGGCGCGAGTGTATGGTTGATGCTGGCGGCTGGCAGGGGGATACGCTGACCGAAGACCTGGACCTGAGCTACCGGGCCCAGTTACGCGGCTGGCGTATTGCGTACTTATCAGATGTCGTCGTGCCGTCCGAGTTACCGGTACAAATTGATGCCTTTAAACGACAACAATTTCGTTGGGCTAAAGGGAGTCTCCAAACGGCCATGAAACTTTTTGGGACTCTTTGGCGTGCCCCTCGTCCCCTTTGGCTGAAACTTATGGGCACCCTGCACCTGACTAACTACGCCGTTCACCCGTTGATGGTTTTAAATCTCCTTCTCATTTTGCCCATGACTTTCTCCCGTAGTTGGGTCTTATATCTGGCTCCTCTCTTTACCCTGACTGCCATCGGCCCGCCACTGATGTATTGGACGGCTATGAAAGTCCAGGCCATACCTCAGACTACCCGTCTGCGGCGCTTAGCCACGCTGCTGGCCTTGGGAACTGGCCTCTCGGTTAACAATACCCGGGCGGCCATCGAGGCCATCGGCCGTATACGAAGCGAGTTTAAGCGCACCCCTAAATTCGCCGTCACCACTGAGCAAACGCGCTGGCAAACAAGTAGCTACGCGCTACCTCGTGATCCAACGGCCTGGATAGAATTATGCCTGGCCCTCTACGCCATTGGTTTGTTAGGCTATAGTATTGTCGCGGGCATCTGGTGGATGGTCCTGTGGTTGATCTTATATGCCGGCAGTTATAGCTATATCGCTTACCTCGCCTTTATGCAGGCCTGGCAAATGCGGGCAGCGCGTTCGACTCTTGTCCCCATTAAGCCGTTGGAACGTTAAAGGTTGACAGATAGGGTAAATATAAACTCTGTGCCGAAAAACCGGGTTTTTGCGTCTCAATTCCATAAACAGGCCTATCATTGATTGAAAATTCAAGGTGTGATCCCACACAACATTTGAAAAACCCGGTTTTTTCAGGGGAGTCATCTATGGAAAGCGAATTTGCCACCTGGAGACGATTCGCGAACTTACCGCAAGTGGGAAGGCGCTTAGGGCTATTAATACCTCAACATTGGGGCCTGATCGTGGCCAGCATGGTCAGCCTGGTCGCTTACTGCGGGCTGGTCCGCTTGCATTGGCAAACCGGTACGCTAACCTTCGGCAATGTCCCCATCACCCTGGGCTGGTATACGCTCGCTTTTGTTGCTTATCTGGGCGTTCTTATCTGGGCCGAGCGGCGCAAAGGTCTATCACTTAAAGTCATCTTCGGAGGCGCAATCCTTTTTCGGGCCTTACTTCTTCTGACCACTCCTACCCTCTCCGGCGACGTTTATCGCTATATCTGGGAGGGCCACCTCGCCAGGCAGGGGGTCAGTCCCTACGCTTACCCGGTCGACGCACCCCAACTCGACTACCTGGCCATTCCTGCGCGGGCCCAAATTGATCATGCCTGGATGGCCAGCCCTTACTTGCCGGCCGCACAGGTCCTTTTCGCTGCCATTGCCTGGCTATTTCCTCTCCAGCCTTTCTTTTTTCAACTGGCGATGATCCTCTTCGACTTGCTCACCGGCCTCTTATTAGTGGCTCTCTTACGGCTGGCCAAACTACCAGTTTACCGGAGCCTTATCTACCTCTGGAACCCTCTGGTTATCGTCGAAGTAGCTCAAGGCGCCCATCTCGATGCCTGGATGATCTCGTTGCTGTTACTGGCCCTCTGGCTGACCTTCACCAGGCGTTACCCTAAAATGACTCCCTGGTTGGGGCCACCCGTGCTGGCTTTGGCTACCCTGACCAAAGGCCTGCCGGTTTTAGCCCTGGCCGTCCTCTTTTGGCGCTGGCGTTGGTGGCAATTCGTGCTCTATGGGTTGATCATCACCGCTATGGTCATGCCCGTTGGACTCAGAGTTGGTTGGGGGTTGACCGGTCCGCTAGATGGAACGGGGTTATTTGGCGCTGCACGCATCTTCGCCGACCGCTGGAATTTCAACAGTGGCCTCTTCCATTGGCTAGAAACGGATCTGGCTGATCGGGGACTGGCCTCGGCCAATCGGTGGGGGAAACGGGTTATCAGCATCGTGATGCTCGCTTCTTTATTGGTCGTCTGGTGGCGAGCGCGCGGCCTATCAAGTCCTCGGGCCAGCCTGCGCTTGATGGCCCTCCCCTTTATATTCTACATTCTCCTGATCCCTGCCGTCCATCCCTGGTATCTTCTGGTTTTACTGGCCTTTCTTCCTTTCCTCCCTCCCACCGAGATGGAGACACGCTGGCGTTGGTTGGCCGCACTCCCCTGGCTTTATCTCAGTTGGGCTGTGGCCCTCTCTTACTGGACCTATATTAATCCCCTCGATCTGCGTGAGTTTGAATGGGTGCGTAATGCTGAGTGGTGGCCGACTTTGGGCTTGTTAATCGTTTGGGCGCTCTGGCGTGTTTTGGCCCAACGCCGCATACAGTGACATCCCTATTAACGCAGTCCTTGCGCTTGTAATCGCTCATCCAACCAGGCGGCTTCTGCCTCAGCCAGCGGCGGGGGAGGGGGCGGACGACGGTAGTCAATCAGGTCGGCGTAACCTCCGCGCTCGTAAACGGCGGCCATGGCCACGGCCAGGTTCAGCGGCATGTCTGGATCGGGCTCAAGAAGTGGTACAGGGAGCAGCGGCAGCTTATCTTGCAGTTGGATGGGCCACACTTCCACGGTAGGGCGGCGTTGCTCCCGGCTAAGGATTACATAATAAGGTGTGGGCGGCACAGGGCGCTCCAACGGAGGACGCTCACCGGCCCGCAACAAATCAAGCTCCAGTAAATGGGCCGCCGAGCGCAACAGTTCCCGGCGTTTGCGATGGTAGTCCCGGAAAGCATCATGCCCCTTACGTTTGTTAACCGGCGAGAGGATTTCGATGGCAGTAACCAGTTCTAGTGTATCGGTTGTGTGAATTTCGACGCTTATCAAACGTAACGGCAGTTCCAGGCTGCTTTCGACAACCTCGTACGTCACCCGGGGGATCAGACGGGCGACATAGCGGGGACGGATGACCGGGTTGAGTTGGGCTTGAATTTCCGTGGCGATATTGCTGTGGAAATCGCTCCAGATTTCAGGGTCCTCAACATAAGGGTCCATACCAGGAAATGGAGAAGCCATACTTTGACCTCCAGGGGTAAAAACGGACAATGTACACAGTGCCAAACAACGTGGGCAGCAAGTCGAGCCTTTTTAACCAGGCCAGAGCGATTAGTGGTGTCGCATTAGAAACAACTATTCGGCTGCCCATTGTTCGAGTGCCGCTGACTCAGCTTCGAGTTCTTCTCTGGTGTAATCAAGGTACGGTATTTTCTCTTCAGCCAGGAGACGGATGAATGCCATCCGATGAATACCTAAAAGTCGAGCCGCTTTGCCTGTGCTGATACGATCCCGTCGAAACAGCGATAACACAAAGGCACGCAAGAGAGCTTCGCCCGCAGCTTCCTGTGACAAACCTGTTTCAAACAAAAGGGCTTGGGGCAGTGTAACAGATACCGTTACCATAGACTCGTTCATTCGGGTGTCCTTTTTAGTCGTTCTCAACATTTAGATAATTATGGTAAAATTTGGAAAGGAAGTCAAATAAGCATTTTTACCCATTTTTAGTCTTTACATATCGCCCGCACAAAGTGATTATCGAACACAGTTGAATCGCAAGATACAGCAGTTACACCTTTAGCCTGTAACGCCGCCAGCCAATCTTCTTCAGCCTCATGAAAGAAGAGGCCGGTCACATCTTCCAGGCGCTCACCATTCAAAAGAGCCTGGACAGTGTTGGGTCCATAGACATCTGCCACCCAACGGATAAAAGATCCCCCTTGGACCAGAGCGCGGACAAAATTATATAATTCATCTTCGGTGGCCGGCGGATTAATTTCCCAGGCCTGGTCAAAGGGGAGAAGGGCATCTTGCTGCCGCAGCATCTCAACCCAGGCATCACTCGACTGCCCCAAGCCCTGTGCAAGCTGAGTTTCTTCAGTGAGGTAAAGCGCAAAACCCAGGGCGATAAACAAATTAATATCAGGGCTAAATGTTTTACCCTGGCTGAAAAGCGTCAAAAAAATGGGCGCTGCATCCAAATGGATAATGCCCTGATCGTAGAACAAATTGAGCTGGCTCCCCTTAGCCAGGGCTGGTAAAGTGCCGTCGGTGATAACGACCTGGATCGGTTGACCCGGCTTTAAGTTTTGATGGGCCAAAATCACCTCATAGTCGGCTTCTAAAGCCTCAATTAAAGACTCCACCTGCTCACGGCTGGCCGCAGAGGCGTTCCGCACAATAAAGTAGCGGCTTTCGAAACGCTCCCCGCCCACGTCCTGTATCAAGGGAACTATAATGGGCTCAGACTCCTCGACTACGGTTGGCGTAAGTTCAGCCCGAAAGCTATAAGCAATCGCGCCCCAAAAAGTGAATAGCACAACCAAAGCAATAACTGTCCGCACAATACCGGCCGCACGGGACTCAGGATCAGTGACGATTTTATGCATAACACTTCGCCGAATACTGCCAATTTCAGCTATTTTGCCCCAATCGGCGGTATCCGACAAGCGCAAGTTTCCGATTAGTAATTTATGAGAGGAACTGATCTACAAATCCAGACTCATCTCGACCCGGACAAAGGAGATCAGGTAGCCTAACCTTTTAAAAGCTGTCCAGTGTTCGTTGTCGACAGCCAGGTTTTCGAGGCTGGTGTCTTGTGCAGGGTGTAACCAGTGTAGATATTGTAATAAAGCAGCGGCTACTTCAGAGGGGGCCTGGGATTCGGTATGCAATATCAGCCGGCTCAACTGAAAAACTGTGTTTTGATAAACCAACCACCCTCGGCCAAGATCAGGTAAATCGGCTACCAACGCCGCCAAATTACCCGCATTATAGAGGGACCGGTTATCCGTAATCCAGGAGGGGTTATCAGTCCGTGTTGCCAACAAGGACAACGCATCCTGATAGCCCAATGTTTTAATATGGCCGTTATAGGGAGGCGACATGTTCATGGGTGCTGGCGGGCGCCGCATAACCAACAACTCTCGTATAACTTTAAAGCCCAATCCATCAAACAAACGTTGGGCGGGTACATTGTTCTTGATTACTTCCAAAATCATCGTTTTGGCCTTTAATTTTCGAGAATTGTCAATCAAAACCTGCATCATGCTCCGGCCAACCCCTTTCTGACGGCCGTTAGGCGTCACCCCTACGCGCGTTACCCAGGTCGTATCGTCTCGCACACCTAACATAGCCAACCCTAAAGGGCCGTTCTCCGACGCGGCGACTACAGACTGAGTCAAATCGACGTCGTAACAGTGGACATATTCCCGCATTTTGGCCTGACTCATAGGCATAGGTACAATGTAGTCTTCCCGGGTTTGGTTGTAAATATTGGTCAGTTGTTGAAAAGTAAAGTCACTGGCCGGGATCAACTCAACCCTGGCCTGTGGTTTGCTGATTTGGACATCTGCAAATTCGTTCAGCTTTGTATCTACGAACATCGCCCCTCCACAATATTCAGCCTCTCGGCTTCGACATTCAGCATGTTGGCTGCAAGTATACCCCCAAAAATTGGCGCAATACGCTTCGAATCTGCTGTACACCGACGGGTTTGTGCAAAAATCCATCGCTTCCAGCCTCTTTAGCGATTCTTTCCGTCTCTGGTGTTCCATAAGCGGTCACCATAATAACAGGGATATGACTGAGTTCGGGGGTCGCCTTGATCTGGCGGGTTAGCTCAAAACCATCCATGCCCGGCATGAGTAAATCCATAAAGATGAAATCAGGACGTTCGCGGATGGCTATATTCCAACCACTTTCACCATCCATGGCTTCCAGCAGTTCATGCCCCTCAGCTTGTAGAATGCGCTTGATCAACAGCATATTATAGGGATTATCATCAACATATAAGATACGTCGCTTCGTTGTCATCTCTTTTGCCTCCCTGTCAGGCTTCCCTCAAACTATACATTGTGACTCAGCATATCACACAATTGTACCATAATCGTTGCAATTTGCGTTGCAGTTTCCGTTGCAGTGAAGGATGGCTTTCAAATTTTGGACGAATTCGCTAACCGGCCATCAAGGTGAGGCCCTGAGGTTTGCAGCTTTAGCTGGATTGGTTCGCACACTCGCTTGGCAGAGTCACCCTGGCACTCAGTCATGTCGTCTCGTAGGAGGCACTGTGCAGCTTCCGGGAAGGTCATACCGAGAATTGCTGTTGTAACTTAAATTTCGTTGCCCTTTTGCCCGCTTTACGGTAAAATCAAAAGAGAGAAGAAAGGACTCCAATGTCACATCTGGCACTATTTCTATTCGGTCCTCCCCGAATTGAATTGGATAGCAGACCGGTTGAGATCGACCGGCGTAAGGCCGTCGCTCTCATCGCTTATCTGGCCGTAACCACAGAAACCCATAGCCGCGACGCACTGGCCACTTTGCTCTGGCCCAATTATGACCAGCGCCGAGCCCGGGCAGCCCTGCGCCGGGTGCTGGTTACGCTCAACAAAGCCCTCACTGAAAACTGGCTTGAGGTCGACCGGGAGACAATCAGCTTAAATGACCGGGCAGATATCTGGGTGGATGTAAGTCAATTTCACCAGCAACTAGCGGCCTGCCTGGCGGCGGAAGGTGACGATGCCTGTAAAATTTGTCTTCCCCTTTTAACGAAGGCGGTCAATCTTTATCGCGCCCACTTTATGGAGGGCTTCACCCTGCGGGATAGCCCCAATTTTGACGAATGGCAGTTTTTTCAAGCTGAAACCCTACGCCGTGATCTGGCTAGCGCGTTGACACGCCTGATTCGCTGTCACAGCGCCCAGGGTGAGTTCGAACCAGCTATTGCTTATGCCCGGCGCTGGTTGGCTCTTGATCCATTGTACGAACCTGCCCACCGTCAATTAATGCAGTTGTACGCCTGGAACGGCCAGCGGTCATTCGCCTTACGCCAGTATCAAGAATGTGCCCGTATTCTGAAAGAAGAATTGGGGGCTCTGCCAACAGGAGAAACGACGGCATTATATGAAGAACTCCAACAAGGCACAATTACGCCGAAGAGCCAGGGGACCAGCGAGCAATTCTCTGTCTCTCTTGACGCCCCAGCCCCTCTGAATAACTTTCCAGCCCAACCTACACCATTTATTGGCCGCCAAACAGAGTTGGCTGAAATCCTCAAAAGACTCCAGAATCCGGACTGTCATCTTTTGACCCTGGTTGGTCCGGGCGGTATCGGCAAAACGCGGCTGGCCATCCAAACAGCCATTGAACAGCGAAACGCATTTACGGATGGTCTTTATTTCATCCCCCTGGCCCCTGTCAGTTCGCCTGATTTCCTCGTTTCCGCCGTGGCCGATAGTCTTGACCTCCCTATAGATGGTCAAGAGGAGCCACTGCCACAACTCCTCAACTACTTACGAGATCAGCAGATACTCCTAGTGATGGATAACTTTGAACATCTGCTCAGAAAGGTAGACCTGCTAACCAATATCCTCAAACAGGCACCCCAGGTGAAAATTTTGGTGACCTCACGGGAACGACTTAACTTACAAGGGGAATGGGTATTTGAAGTAAGGGGCCTGGCTTACCCCCAGGACAATCAAATCAGCAAAGTTGAAGAACATAGTGCGGTGGCCCTCTTTTTACAGCGGGCCTATCGCGTTCATTCCGGCTTCACCCTTACTGAAGCCGACAAGCCTCACATAGTCCGCATCTGTCGACTGGTTGCCGGTATGCCCCTGAGCATCGAGTTAGCCGCTGCCTGGGTGCGGGTCCTTTCCTGTCAGGAAATCGCTGCAGAAATCGAGCGCATGTATGAGCGCCAACACAACCTCGATTTTCTAAGCACTACCTTACAAGACATCCCTGAAAGACACCAAAGCCTACAAGCTGTCTTTGACCATTCCTGGCAGTTACTCTCCCTCGAAGAAAAACGCGTTTTTAGCAAGCTGTCTGTATTTCGTGGTGGGTGTCGTAGAGAAGCCATCGAATGGGTCACCGGAGCCAACTTACAGCTTCTATCGACCCTGGTTGACAAATCCTTGCTAACCCGAAGCACGGTCGGCCACTATGAAATGCATGAGCTTTTGCGACAATACGCTACAGAAAAACTGCACCAAAATCCATCCGAGGCCGAACAAACCAAGGATCGTCATTGTGAATATTTTGCCATCTTTCTGAAACAACGAGAGGAGCTATTGAAAGGAGCCAAACAAAAAGAAATGCTGGCCGAGATCGGTGAAGAAATCGAAAACATCCGGCTGGCCTGGCGCTGGGCGATTGAGGAACAGAAGGTCACCGAAATTAGCTATGCCCTGGAAAGTCTGGCTCATTTTTATCGTATGCATGGCTGGTTTCAGGAAGGAATAGAGGCTTTCGGACGGGCCGTAGCCCAATTGCAAGCGATAGACTCTGAAAAAAAGGACCGGCAAATTCAAACTTTGATAGGGCAAATTTTAACCCACCTGGGCTGGTACTTTATGCGTCAGGGGCTTTATGAGCAAGCCCGAAATCTATTGCAGCAAAGCATGCAGATCTTCCTACGCCTGGATGACCAAAGTAAACTGGCTGTTCCCCTGCACTACTCGGGTATTCTGGCAGGCGAGCTAGGAGACCAGCAACAAGCCAAAAGGTTACTTTGTGAAAGTCTGGCTATTTATCGAGAGGTTGGTGATCAATGGAGCATTGCCTGGTGTCTGTGCAATTTAGGCTATCGAACCGGAGAGATGGCCGACGACGAGGCTTTAGAGGCCAAACAACTGCTACAAGAAAGCCTGGCCATTTATAAAGCAATCGGCGACAAACAGGGTGTCTCGGCCGCATTGAATAATTTGGGTTATCTCCTTTATATGTTGGGGGAATATGACACGGCCAAAGACCTGCTGCAAGAAAGCCTGGTCTTTCGACGCGAAATCGGCTATGTTAGGGGAATTGCGGTCTCATTAAACAACCTGGGACACATCACCAGATCCTTGGGAGAACATGAAGACTGCAAAACATACTACTATGAAGGGTTAAAGATTGCCCTGGACATTCAAGCCACACCCTTAGCATTGGCTGCTATGGGCGGCTTAGCTGCCCCTTTGGCTCAAGAAGGAAAAACAACGCAAGCTCTTGAACTGCTTTCCCTGGCTTTACACCACCCGGCCAGTAATGGTGAGACCCGCGACAGGGCCACCGACAGCTTAAAAAAACTCGGGACTGTCTTACCATCTGAAGTTATTGCCCCTGCGTATACCTCAACTAACGAATACCTCCGCAAATTCGAAGCATTAGCCAGGACAATTTTAGCCGAGGGTCAAAGGACAAAACGGGCAAATCAAGACTAGGGCGTATTGATATTTTGGATTATGTCATTATCAGGCGAACGAATTATACAAAGAACGTACCCGTAGTGCCGATTGTGCTTGTTCAAGCGTCCAGCCTTCTGGTAAGGGAGCCGTAACGGTCACCGTACGTCCAGCAGGAACATCAAAGTAGTTGTCGCTGAAAATAGCATCAGCGCCCTGCAAACCTAACTCGACAAACCGGGCCAGCGAACCTGCCGTCACCTCAAAGAGGAGTTGTGAACCGGCCTGGCGTACCACAACAGACAATCCCGGTTCCTCAAGCGATAAGTGTTTAGTGGGGGCAAAAGTAGCCACGTTCAAACTAAGCCGCCGTTCCGCCTGCCATAATTCACAGATGAAGATGACTTCGCGACGATTCTCGTCAGAAACATGAGTGGTAAAATCGAGCGTAGTAACATGGCTCGAAGCCAGGGGCGATATGGACACATCCTGCTCTCCTGAGGCCAACAGCTCGCCATTCAGCTGCTCCAGCGACCAATCTATCCTCCCCGACCAGGTTTCGGTCAAATCGCTGGTGAGGTAGAGGCCCATCTTGGGGGGCTCATCCTCGATGGAGAGCATAAGCGGGGCATAAAAGCGTCGGGCTGCGTAATGCAGGGCCTTCCAACGCCCGTAATAGTCAATGCTGGACCAGGAAGCCGCCGGCCAACAGTCGTTGAGCTGCCAGTAAAGCGTACCCCTGACCCGGTTCATATGGCGCCGCCAGTGCTCTACGCCGTAGCGAATCCCCTCCGCCTGGAGTATCATGCTTAAATACACCAAAGACTCAAAGTCTTTGGGCATGCGAAATGTCTGCGTCATCTGGGCAATCATCAGGCCATTGCCACTAGGGCTGCGTTGATGATGTTCCATAATGTACGAGGTCATATTCCAGTCGGCTTCATCGGCGTAGCGCCGAATCGTCTCCAACGGCGGCAGGGATTGGAAGCCAAACTCACTCATAAAACGGGGAAATTGGTCACGATAGGCAGTGAAAGGTTTTCGCCCGTGCCAGACTTCCCAGTAATGGGTGTTTCCTTTCTCTTGTCCGTTTGGCTCTTTGAAGGGCTCGTTGGAAGAAGGGGAACTGGGCCAGTAGGGGGTATCGGGGTCCTCGGCAGCACACACCTCGGCCAAAGTATGAAAGAAAAACTGTTCGTAAGCCTGTTTCAAATCTTGCCGATCAGGCGTATCCCAACCCCACTCAACCCAACCCCACTCCATTTCGTTGTTACCATTCCATAAAGCCAGGCTAGCCCGATGTCGTAGGCGGCGGATATTTTCTCGCGCTTCCTGGCAGACATTTTCGACAAATGTTGGTTCATGCAGGGGATAAATGCTACAGGCGAAGATAAAGTCTTGCCAAACCAAAATGCCGTAGCGGTCGCAAAGGTCATAGAAACGCTCCTCTTCATAAAAACCGCCCCCCCAAACCCGCAGCATATTGAAATTGGCCGCCACACAGGACTGGATAAGATGTTCTAACTGTTCAGCAGTAATCCGGGTGGGAAAAGAATCGGCGGGAATCCAGTCGGCGCCTTTGGCAAAAATGGGAACGTCATTAACCACAAAAGTAAAAGATTCACCCCATGTATCTGGCCCGCGACGCAGTTCAATCGTTCGCAAACCCATCTGGCAAGCGCGTTCGTCGCGAACCTGATCGTTGGCTAACAGGGTCACCGTGACGGTATATAGCGGCTGCTCGCCGTAGCCATTGGGCCACCAATATTGCGGTTGGGGTATAGAAACTGTTAAAGTCTGCTTCTCAGCATTGATTGTGGCCTGGGTTTCAAGCGTCTCACCAGATGGCGTAACTACTTGCAGCCTGGCTGTTAAGGGTGTCTCCTGCCAACGCTCAATAGTTAACGTAGCCTCAATTGAGGCTTTACCCGCTTCGTGATGCTGGCGCAAGTGAACGTCCGCCAGGCGGGCTACACTGTAGCCTTCAAGGCGGATCTCTTTCCAGATGCCAATAGGGGGTAACTTTGGCCCCCAATCCCAGCCGAAGTGACAGGGCGCTTTGCGCAGGTAGGGGGCACCGGGGAGTTGATCAACAGCCCGCATGGGGCGTTCCGCCTGGCGCTCCGCCGCATACTTGACCGGCGAGGCAAAGATCAGATGTAACTCATTTTCGCCCTGCCGGAGTAACGATTTCACCTCCCATTGATATTGGCGAAACATATTGTCAGTTTTGCCCAATAAGGTTCCATTGAGGCTCACTTCAGCCAAAGTATCGAGTCCATCACAAACCAAAAAGAGCTTTTCCTCGGCCAACAGGTCAGCGCCAACGCTGAAAGTACGCCGGTATTCCCAATTACTCTCAGCCACCCATTGCACCCGCTTTTCGTTATCGGCCATAAAAGGATCAGGCATACGATCCAGGGCCAAGAGGTCGGTGTGAACCCCACCCGGAACCTGGGCAGGGAGCCACGCACCGCCATTGACCTGTCGAAATTGCCATTCACCTCTGAGAGATAAACAACGTCTTTGTTGTGAATTCATGGCTTACTCCTTCAATTTTGACATACCTGTGCCCCATAGGGGATTGTTCTAATTTTCACAGGTCTATATTATATGCCTTTCTTCTCTCTGCCAAACCTCAACGTATTGTTTGATAGACATCTGGTTGATGTCTGGTCCAGATGGTCAAAAAGGGTGGGGCAAAGGTGGTATAGTGATCCCATCACGCACTTGAGCCCTCCATTCCCCCTCCAACATCCCATACATCAGCGTATCCCACCAACGCCCCTTAAACCATTCGTTCTCCCGCAACCGTCCTTCGCGCTGCATGCCCAGCTTCTCCAACACTCGGACTGAGCCCACATTCTCGGCAATACACCAAGACCAGATCCGATGGACCTTCAGTTCTTCAAAGCCAAAGGCGACCATCGCCCGGGCCGCCTCCGTAGCATAGCCCTGGCCCCAGTATTCGGGGGCAAATTCATAGCCAATATCCGCCTCCCTGGCCTCGGGGGTCTTCCTGCGGACGCCGCAGTTACCGATGAGTTGCCCCCCCTCGCGCAGGGTAACGGCCAGTTGAAATTTGATCCGAGGCTGTGTTCGTTGCTGATCGAGGAACATTTGCACGAAAGCACGGACATCCGCCTCGGTTCGCTCAGTCAAGGGGTAATAGCGCAGGTAACGCGGGTCAACCTGGTAGGCCAACACAGCCGGCCAATCATCTTCGACAAACTCGCGTAAAATCAGGCGTTCAGTCGTGATGATCATATTGATATACTCCTCATTATAATCGGGCCACCAAAACATCCCGCTGTTTAATCACCCGGTCAACCCGATGGGCTAAATGATCATAGGGGAAATCATTCAGTACGATCAGCTCGCTAAGCGACTCAACCAGAGCTATCATCTCCGGTCGGGGGAACCGTTTCGACTCCCAGGCCAGAGCCATCGTCCCCCCTGAAGGCAACATCGCCGCCCACACCGGCAACGCCTTCGCCAGTAACCCGGTTAATTGCCCCTGATGTTGAATACCATACGGCAAGTCAGCTACAATCAGATGGGGTCTAAAGCCGGAAACCAGGGTTGGGGAGTTGACCGTATCGCCCCGGGCCAGGATGCACTGCTGAGCTGTGTCTTTGCCAATGGTGAACACCCATCGCCCCCCTACTTTTTTCAACCGTTCTTTTTTTTCCCGGCAGGCAATCCCTTGTTGCCGCATAAACTGTTTGACAAAACCGGCCGTCGACTCAACATCTTTGGCAGCTTGCTCAACGCCAGCCGCATTGGCCCCCAGGACCAGGGCCGTAAAAAGGGTTGTGCCGCCGCCCGCTAAGGGATCAAAAACCCGCAGCGCGTTCCATGGGCGATCGGCAAATCGACTGCTAAAGCGGGCAATGTTACACAAAAAGTGCGTGAATAATTCGTTGGTCTTACCTCGGTAGCGGCGCGTCATCACCAACTCGGGCGGCAAAACTGGCTCAAACGAAGTCTCTAAGGGGCGCAAGAGGGGGCCGGTAACCTGACCCACTTTTTCATAGTAGATGAAAAAAGTGCTCGTCATAGCCAGCATGCCCAGTTCCCGAGCTTGATCCTCGCCTGGCTCCGTGGGTAGTTCAAATTGCAAGTAATCCTGCCCTCCAAGCCGGCGCGGTTGTATCTCAGTGATATGCTTACCCAACGGACTCAAGCGCAGTTCATAAGGCGCTAATGTCGCAGCCAGGGCCGCATATTGGGTAGATCGTTGAGGGGCAATTTGCCCAAGCAGTGTGGTCATCCTTTTCTTTCCAAAACAACATAGACTGAATAATCCCGTACCTTTTCAAAACCCACTTTTTTGGCCGTGGCAATTGAGCCTTCGTTGTCAGCCCAGCAATGCCAGCCAATATGGGTCATATTTCGTGAAAGTGCCAGCTCAATGAGGGCTGAGGCGGTGAGGGTGGCTACACCTTGCCTCCGGTATCCCTCAACTGTCTCAATGCCAACCTCACAACGATTGCCGCAATTGTACTCCGACAAACACCAACCGACCAGTTTATCACCATGGGCCAGGCAGATCCCAAAGCTGTAATGCAAAAAATCTGCCACCGAATCCCGCTCAGATTGCATTTCTTCGATAAGGCGATCCTGGTTTTTCAGACGTGGCTTTGCCAGCAAATCAGCATCAACCGGCAATAGAGTAAAACCTGTTGGCAATAAATTCCGCCAGTCGTGCTTCAACTGTTTGAGCGTATAAAATTGACGCCGCCCTTTGATCAAGGTCTTACCTGGTAGAATAGTTTCGATCTTGGCCTCCCAATCATTAGGAGCATAACGTACTGTGAAATCATTCTCTAAGCCGGCCGCCACAACCCCAGGATAAATAATTTCGTCGAAGAGCCGCCGCAAGGCGCCGATGGTGGCCTTGTCCTGGGGTACACCCGCCAGGTAAACTTTTGACTTCTTCCAGGCCAGCGCCATCCGCGGCCGGGTGGGATGATCAAGGTAGATCTTTGCGGGAGACTTACATTCAATCATGGAAATCACCGCCAGGTTATAATCCATTATTGTGAAGATTGAACGGACTTTCTCATATTCAGTTTCTTGGAGTTCGTAAAGCATCTGATTTTCCCTCACCTACTCAAACCTCAAAAAGAACTGAATTCCTGGACGGGTCCATTTTCCTATCTCTCTTCTTCAAAAAGCTGCTGTGCTCGCCATTCATAATCATAGATGAGATAGCGATAACCCCCTTCTTTTTCTCCTGAAACTTCATCCACCCTTTGAAAGCGCGCCACCCACCGCATTCCGGCCTTCTCCATTACCCGGGCCGAAGCAATATTGGTTACATCACTGATCCAAGCCAGGTGTATTAATATCCCACAGCAAGCTTGCCAACTCATCTAGAGTAGAAACTGCATCCGCTTTTGGATAATGTCCAAATATGGCCTCAAGCACGTTAAAACGGTGCAGCAGGGTTAAGCTCATTGCTTTGGCTGGCAGCGCATGAGAAGCCCACTCATCCAGACCGTAAGCCGCCAGGTAAGCCGCCAGTAGACGTTTATTACAACGGAACATGTCCAGGTGCAGGGCAATCAGTTCGTAGCCCAAATCCGCTACCATAGCATCCCCGAAGTCAATCAGGCCCAGGGTGGTCCAACGGCCCTTATCCAGCCGCCCCAAGAGATGGTCGGCGGTCAAGTCGGCGTGGATCAGGTGAGGAGAACGACCCCGGTCAATCAGCGCCTCCACCGGCAGCAAAAAATCCTCGATCTGTTCGATCAAATACCTGGGCATTGTCTGCTCGGCCTGATGGAACGCTTTACAGCGGGCGTGCTGGGTTTGTAATAAGTTGTCGTAAGCCTCCCATGTCGGTTGAAAGAGGTCATTGCCTGCTAAGGGCAATTGATGGAAGTGGCTGGTAATTTCCCCCATCATCTGGGCCACTTTTAGTTTGTCGGCAAAACTGACCTGCTCATACACCTCGCCAATGCTGATGCCCGGGATGAACTCAAAGATGAGATAAGGCCAGGGCCAGTCGGTAGAATCTTCGAAAAGCCGACCCGAGGCGATGACGGCCGGCGCCGGGATCCGAGGGTCTGAGGTGAGCAACCGGCCGATTTGCCGTTCTACCTCAAAAGCCGATCCCCCCTCAAACAGTTGACCAAAGAATTTGACTACCCAGCAGTCTTCGACGATAAAAGTTGGACAGGTTCCGGCCAGGCCGGCGCGAATCTCCCGGCAGGGGCTGAAGGCGTGGCGTTGGCAGACCCGGCGCACATAAGGCCGCCAATAGTCAGCATCCATAAAGTGTCGGCGATAACCATCCATTGTTTTGAAAATCTCAAGCGGTTTTTCCCTCGGGCTTACATTTGATAACGACATCTCGACAATTGCTTTACCTCCACCACACTATTTTGATCGTTACAGGGTTGACCCTGTGACGGCTATTCAGCCGGCTTATGAAGATTAATTATTTAATTCGGTAATCCAGTCCGGCCAATATGACAACGAATCTCAAGGATTTACCGAATAAAGATTCGGTTCATCCCCATGATTCGTTGTTATATGTGGGCCAGCTTCCATTACCGATTTATTTTTTTAATCTCCATAAGTCGGAATAGGCTAGGTTACAGATACTATCTGTAACCATCGAAAGAAACAACTTTTAATCCCGGGTAAACCATGCTAAAATTTCTATAATCTTACTCAAGTTCGATAGGCAGACATGACCGACAACATAATTCGAGAAGCCCGACAGTTAGCCTTTGATGAACTATATCGTATTTCCCAAACCGAGAGCAGTCTGGCCATTGATGAATCCTTCCCTGAACAATTTGCCGATCAACTGTCTCGACAGGAAGTATTTAACAAACACCTCTTTCGCCCCAATACCTACCTGCATAAGTGGTGGGCGCGGCGTTGTGGCTCCATCTTTCGCACTATTCTCAAACAATTTGTACCCGATCCTAAACGCCGTGACTATTACGCGCCTGGTGGCCTGGAGGGAAAAATCGTCCTTGACCCCATGATGGGGAGAATAATCCCATCAATCGCCAAAAGTCCTCAGGAAACCTGCAACTTCTTTTCCGTGATCGTATCGAACGAGGCCGTAAATGGGCAGTAGCGCCCGTCGAACACAAAATTGGCCCAGATGGTAAAAACCAGTTGGTCAAAATTCCGGGAGAACTTGATAGCGGTCTTGAAGTTTTTGATCAGGCTTCTTTGACGACTGGTCGGCAACGCTTCTGGCTCATTCATGGCGACTCGCGCAACTTGCCGATTGACGACCACTCAATAGATTTGATCGTGACCGATCCTCCCTACTACGATAGTGTACAGTACAGCGACCTGGCTACTTTTTTCCGCGTCTGGTTAGCCCATCTTCTGCCTGACGAAGTTGACTGGCATTATGATGAAACGCGTAGCGCCGTCGCTACAAAAGCCATTGATGGCAATAGCGGTTTTATGACCGTCCTCTCCGGCATCTTTGCCGAATGTGGGCGGGTGCTTAAGCATCGTACCGGACGCCTGGTCTTCACCTTTCACCACTGGGACCCTAATGCCTGGGCAGAACTGACGATTGCCCTTAAAGGCGCTGGCTTCAAATTGATGAACGCTTACGTTGTATTTTCAGAACATCCCATCTCCGTCCATATCAACAATCTAAATTCAGTTAAGCACGATTGCATTCTGGTCCTGGCACTTAACTGAAGCCCTTGCCGGTAGAGCAAATTCCCAATACCTCGCCTGCGGTGAGCTGGATCAACCGTTACCCATACCTTGAAGCGCCCAGTCGTATCTGAGGCCTCGCGAAAGACTACTGAGTACCCCACCAACCGGCCCTGATCATCTACTGCCACGCTTCGACGGCGAATTTGTCCTGGCGGTGAATGGCGATCCCATTCGCGCAATCGTTCCACCGTTGTCGGCGTTTGCTCAACCAGAGTCAGGAGTTCGGCAATATATAGGTAGTCTGTTTCTGGATTGGCTAAACGTGTCGTAACAATCATCGTTTTTCTCTCTATGCTCATTTGTTAGATTGCCACATTATCTCCCTCAAATCTCTACCGACTTTTCAAAGAACAGGGGGGTTGAAACCGCCCGGTAACCAACGGACTCGGCTGTCTTTTGCATAGCTTCGTTCCAGTTACCCGTTCCCAGGCGGGCGGTCTTCATACCGCGCTGCTTTAACAGATGAAGTCCGGTCAGCAACAAAGCCCTGGCCAGCCCCTTTCGCTGAAACTTAGGGTGGGTCGCCACAGGATCGGTGTAGCCAACGTGCTGACCGGTCAGGGCATTTTCTTCCTCACTAATGCTGCACAGCACATAGGCGGCCAACGTACCATTGGACGTCACAGCTACCAGGTCTAAGGCAGGGTCATACGCCGGCCTGCGCATCCATGATAACCGTCTCTCAACTGTCAGGTACTGGGTACCGAAAGCAGCCCGATGCAGGGCAACAAGCGCCTCGACCTCGTGCTCTCCTTCGATGTGGCGAAGGGTAAATCCGGCCGGCGCCAGCGGGGCGGGGATTGGTTCAGCCAGTGAACGTTCGAAGCGCAACGTATATTCCGCTTGGCGCACAAATCCTTGCTCTTCCAGAAGGGCGATGCGGATAGCGTTATCAGCAGCGCTGCCTGTTTGGAGCGCCTCCCAGCCTGCCTTTTGCGCATATTGCGTGGCCCAGCTAATCATCTGGGGTCCGAGCTCGTTGCTCACAGCGCCAGGTGAAACTTCAAGCCGGAACGCCCTGTAATCAGCTTCCATAATGACAAATCCCAGCAGGTTGCCATATACGTCTTCCCACAATTGCGTATTTGCCTGAATCTCAGCCTCGAGATACATCTCGTGCAAGTCTATGATGCTGGGGTAATCCGTGAGTCGTTCCGCCGGTCTGGTTTTCACCAGGGCGATCATTGCTTCCAGGTCTGCATCACTTGCGTAAGGTCGGTTGGTGAAGGATGTCATTGTAACACCTCAAATTCTTCTCTTTTAATCTTGTTTCCGCCTGACTACACCAAGACATAAGCTTCATACTTGCCCGTTGATCGAAAACCGAGCTTCCTCGCCAACCCGGCCGACATCAAATTAGCGGCATCCCAACATGGTTCCAGGCCAAGCTCGAGACAATGGAGGATCATGGCCGCACTGGCCGCCGTAGCCAGCCCCAGCCGGCGGTAATCAGCATGGGTCTGGACTTCAAATTCCACTTTCCCGCCGCCGATAGTCGCCGCTGAGGCCCCGCAGACAAATCGGCCTTGATGCATAACGCCAAAGCCGAACCACTGCGCAATGAAGTGCGCCGGGTCATCATTATCATAAACAAGCGAGTGATTTAGCTCACCAAATTGAGATACTTCACGGCGCTCTATACTTTTAAGCACAAATTCCTCAGGCAAACGCTGGCAAAAATATCTCAACCGCTTGACATCAAATTCGCCCGCCAAAAAGGCCTCCCGCCGATAGGTCTTGAATTTTCCTGAGCAGCAACGCAGGAAAAGGTGACGCCAGACTTCTGAAGGGGCGATGACAATATCGCCGGTCCTCAGGGCTTTAATCAAAATTGGGGCAGATTCACTCTCAGGGTCGCCGGCTAAGTAGGCAAACTCCATCACAGCCAACGCAGCTTTTGGCGCGACCGGGTCGGTCACAAAAACCTCCCCCAACCCGCCATGCATAATGCTCGCCACCGCTCCGCGCAGACAAGGGTAGCCGGCGAATAAAGGATGAACGCTTTCACGATTTTCTGGTTTTAAGGCTATTACCATGCTACAAATCCTTTTGCTTTTTGGCGTCTTTACAAATATCAAAAATCCGAAGACAATGCCCCAACGAAAGCGGTCCCACTTTCAGGGTCCCGGTATTGTCTCAGTCGGTACAAAGCGATCCCAAAGCCTTGCGCCTGCCAAAAGGCTAGAGCGTCCGGGTTGTCTCGCCTGACGTCGAGATCAATTTGTTCTACCCCCAGGCTGTCCAGATGGGCCAATAACCACNNGTCATTCACCATAGCGCGCTTTTGCTCTACCGATACTTCAAAAACCATAAACCCAATCGGGCCTCCTTCCCCAATGGCCCAATGGGGGTGATTGTTGCCCCCATCCCAGGTAAACCGCTCTTGAAAATAAGCCTCGCGCCGTTCGGGATCTTTGACGACGCTGGCCTTAGGCATCAGCTCCTGCCAATACGCCTCAACCATCTGTCGGAAGTCGGCTAAATTTTGCCCCTCGATTTTCTCAACTCTGAGCAAGCTAACCTCCTTGGCTATTAACTATATTCAGCAGGGCAACCCGCTATCAGTCCTTTTCGCTCAAGAAAAGCTATTGTATCTCGTTATGCTATAATCTAATGAAGCTGCTCAAACTCGGCTATAAGTTTGTACATCACTGCAACTTTATGATCCGGGTACGAAACGCCCGCTTTCTGACAATAAGCCGGGCTAATGCGCTCATACTCGGCCAGGAGGCGCTTGGTGCAGGTTATCAGTTCGTCAGGCTTGAGATGCGGATACGTTTCGGCCAGGCTTCGGGCGCATTCAGGATCAACCCTGCCCAGATAATCCGTCACCCCCAGTGTCCACAACCGCATCTCCATCAACCTGGTCCGAACCTCCGCCAGTGAGGCAGCCGCACTTGACAACTTATCAAAGGCCCGATGGTCGCCTTGCGCCCCCCGCTTCGTCCAACAAATAATCTGGCGGAACATCCAAAAGAACCAATCAACGAAAGTCGGATCACCCTGTTCAAAATATCTTGGGTGCGCGGCCGCTTCCAGCGCATCGGTCAACTGCAGCGACCGAGCCAATGCCTCGTCCGGGTCATACAGGATGAGCGTCGAACCCAAAAGCCAGCTCTCTTTTTGCAGGTCGCTGGGCCGATAAAAGTCCAAATCCAACCGCACCCCATTCTCAAACAAGTAGAGGGCATGCATGTCATAGATCCACAGCCGGCATAGCAGCGGCGCAACCGCGCCCACTTGATTGTACAGCGATTGCCAGCCCGTTCGTCCTTCATCACGCAAATAACACCCAATGTCAAGATCAGAAAAGGCGTCGTGTGTTCCACGGGCATAGGAGCCTGAGGTTATAATCCCCAGCACATGCTCATCGTTTTTGAGAATGTTCAGCACCTGTTCCAAGATGTT
>JABAHQ010009084.1_pt1 | contig 25876 bp, 24 predicted proteins | sample 7062091 | NCBI WGS metagenome assembly JABAHQ01 (sample SAMN14534359, study PRJNA622989) | marine sediment metagenome | biome: marine biome [ENVO:00000428]; feature: marine pelagic biome [ENVO:01000023]; material: deep marine sediment [ENVO:00002113] | place: India: Gulf of Kutch | collected...
CTCTGGATGGTCGTTGAGCGTGGGTAGAATGAGGAAGTCAAAGAACCGTCGTGCTCCCTGGGCGGTGAGGCCGAGCAAGTCATCAATAGTGGTCGTGGCCAGCTCTTCCCTCCGCCGGTCAGTGCGCAGAATCCGGAGCATCGCCCGGCCGATGTCGAGCTTCTCCCGGCCGCGGAGGAAAGGGGATCTCAAAAGGGAGGGCAAGAGGCTAAGCGCTCCGGGCAGAGACGAGCCGCGGATCTGGCCCATTCGCCCGTCTGGGGAGCGGACCACGACGGAGAGCCGCGGCTGGAGACACACCAGGTCCTCGGCCCCGATTCTCTCCAGAAAATTGAGATAAGCCGAACAGCAACGCATGAAGACGTGCTGGCCGATGTCTACTTCTTCACCGACCCCCCGGTGAAAGAAGGAACAGGCCCGCCCGCCGAGGTAGGGCTTGCGTTCTACGAGGGTGATCTTATGACCACGGTCGGCCAGCTCGCAGCCGGCTGAGAGCCCCGCCAGCCCACCGCCAATCACTAAGACCTCCTCCATTTCCAGCCTCCTGATTGTTTCCTAAGCAGCCAAGGGAATCAAAGATGCCCTGTTCAGGTTCCTTCCGGCAAAGGCCAGTGATATAATCGGGATTGAGGGGGAGATTGGATGCAGGCAATGGTCCTCGGTCAGCCCAAGCCGGTGGAACAGCGGCCCCTCTCCTTGGCAGAGGTCCCCGACCCCCAGCCGGGGCCGGGCGAAGTCCGCCTCCGCGTGCACGTCTGTGGGGTATGTCATACAGATCTGCACGCCGTTGAAGGGGATCTGGACCTGCCCCGGCTCCCGCTCATCCCTGGCCATCAGATCGTGGGAGAGGTAGACAAAATCGGGGAGGGAGCTGCCCGGTTCAAATTGGGCCAGCGCCTCGGCGTCCCCTGGCTCCACTCCGCCTGTGGAGAGTGTGGCTTCTGCCGTCGGGGCCTGGAGAATCTCTGTGAGAACGCCAAATTCACTGGCCTCCACGTCGACGGGGGCTATGCCCAATATGCGATCGTTCCCCAGGATTTCGCCTATCCCATTCCTGAAGGATTTCCGGACGCGCAAGCGGCACCGCTCCTCTGCGGCGGAGTGATCGGCTACCGGGCGTTCCGTCTCAGCGAGGCCAAGCAGGGTGAACGCCTGGGACTCTACGGTTTCGGAGCCTCGGCCCACGTGACCATCCAGGTGGCCCTCCATCTGGGCTGTGAGGTCTATGTCTTCACCCGCAGCGAGGAGCACCGAAGGCACGCGCTGGAGCTCGGGGCGAGCTGGGTCGGCGAGGCCCACGGCCAGCCTCCGGAGAAGATCGACAGTGCGATCATCTTCGCCCCGGCGGGCTGGATCGTCCCCCAAGCTTTGCGGGTCCTCCGTCCCGGGGGGACGGCGGCCCTGGCCGGGATCCACATGACCCCCATCCCGGAGATGAACTACGAGCTGATCTATGGCGAGCGGACGTTGCGGAGCGTGGCCAACATGGCCCGCCAGGATGCTCGGGAGTTGCTGGAGCTGGCAGCGGAGATCCCCATCCGAACGGAAGTGGAGCTCTTCCCTCTCTCCGAAGCTAATCAGGTCCTCCTCCGCCTGAAAGAATCCAAGTTCCGCGGGGCGGCAGTCCTTCAGATTCCTTAATCCGGGTATGGCTATAGCTAAGCGAGGCGAAGGAGATTCAGGAACACACCTATGACCAGAGGCTAACCGTAGTTTGGCGGAGCACTGTCCACAGTTTCTCCCGGGCCTTGAGGGAAATCCGATCGCCAAAAACGTCATATCCTTGAGCCTCAATCCGGTCGAGGATTTGCTGGTAGATCCCGGCGAGCACGGCGGGACAATGCCGAGAGCGTAGCGGCAGGTATTCCAACAACTTCTGTCCCTGCTTGAAGTAATCCCGGGCCCGGGCGATTTGAAAACGCGACAATGCGACGAAGTTATCATTAACGATCCCCCTCCTGAGCTCCGCCTCCCTATAGTTGAACTGCTCCAGTTCCTCCAATGGTAAGTAAATTCTGTCACTTTGCAGGTCTTCTTCCATATCGCGAAGGATGTTGGTAAGTTGCATGGCGATTCCAAGATCAATGGCATATTCCCGGGCTTGGGGATGGGAATAGCCGAAGATCTGAAGCGCAATGAGGCCCACTGCTGAGGCCACCCCGTAGCAATAGTCCTTCAATTCATCAAATGTTTCATAGCGCCTCTTAGACAGATCCAGCTCGATTCCTGCCAAGGCGTCCTCAAAATACTCGCGAGGGATCTTGTATTGGCGGATCGTGTCTCCCACCGCGAGGTGGACTGGATCATCCTCAATGTGCAAACGTGTACACGTGCGCACATTTTCACGATACAGATTTAGGACCAGCTCCCGCTGTTCCTCCAGCGCTCGGCGCTTCTCCTCCACTGGGACGGTGGAATCGGCAATATCGTCCCAGCGGCGCAGGAGAGAATACACCGCACAGATCGCCTGGCGCCTCCGGCGCGGCAGGGTGATAAATGCAAAGTAAAAGTTTCGCGCCTTGCGCCTGGTCTCCCTACCACAGTAGCGATAGGCGGCTCTCAGTTTATCTTTTTCCATCACGTTTTCCTCCTGGCCGGCGCCTGGCCACCGTGGAAAGCAACAGCCAAAGCTTCTCCAACTTGGAAAGTTGCGGACGTTGGCGAAAGACATCGCAGCCCGCGTCCTCTATCTTGTCCAAGATGGCCATTCCGCCGCGGGAGAAGAGCTCCACGTCGACGGCTATCCCACGGTCAACAAGCCCGACCAGCTCCAGGCCATTCTGAAAAAGCTCTCTCGTCCGGCTCAGCTCGAACGCCATCAGCCGCCTAAAATCCCCGTTGACCACCCCTCCCTGAAGCTGCTCCTCGGTGTAATTGAACCGCTCCAGGTCCTCCCGGGGGATATAGATCCGGTCCTTTTCCAGGTCTTTGACGATGTCCTGCCAGAAGTTGGTCAGTTGCAACGCGGTGCAGGTGCAGTCCGAGAGGCGCTGCCGTTCTGAGTCACGGTATCCAAATAGGTAGAGGAAGAGGCGCCCTACGGGGTTGGCTGAGTGATCGCAATATTCCAATAGCTCCGCAAAGGTTTCGTAGCGGCGCTTTCGCTGATCCCTCCGGTTGGCCTCGATCAGCTTTCGGAATGGCTCTTCAGGAATATCAAATTTTTCGACTGTATCAGCCAGGGCGACCATGACCAGGTGACTGGGCCGGCCAGCGTAGCAGCGATCGAGCTCCTCCTCCCACCATTGGAGCAACCCTACCCGGTCGCCCTCGGCCTCATCGCCCAGGTCGTCAACCCAGCGGCAGAAGGCATAGATTGCCGCCAGATGCCTTCTCCTCTCCCGCCCGAGAAGGATGCTTCCCACGGTGAAGTTCTCATAATGGGAGCGGGCGAGCCGCTCACAGTAGCGGTAAGCCTCGCCCAAGCCTGCCCCCTGTTGAACTCCCCTTTTGCTGCTCGGCTCGACGTTCATTCCAAGCCCGCAACTATTCGCCAACCACGTGGATGATCACCTCGCGGGTCCGCGGCCGGTCGAGCTCCACCAAAAAGACCCGTTGCCAACAGCCGAGCTGCAACTTCCCCGCGATAATCGGAACCGCCTCGGAGGCTCCCATCAACAGATGCTGGCAGTGGGCATGCCCATTGGGACACTCGTCATCGGTCATGTTGGCGGTCCGAATGGAGAAGTCGTTGTGCCGATAGTGACCGTTTCGCGGCGCGGCTCCTTCCAGGAATTCGGCCATATCCCGGAGCAGCAATGGCTCATTCTCGTTTACCCGGATTGCCGCTGTCGTATGCCTAGAATAGATCAATGCGATTCCATTTTGGACCCTTGATTCGATAACCACTTGCTCTACCTCGGGGGTGATGTCGATGAACTGGCTGGGGTGCCTCTGCGGTCTGAACTCTCACCGTATGGAAAAAGGTGGCCGTCTGAAGCATCTTCACCTCCTTCTCAGATCCTCACTGGCGATTGCTCGATTAGTTCGGTCAACTCTTCTATCCGGCGGATCACCTTCTTGATCGACTCGTCGGGCGTGGAGGCACCGGCGGTCACCCCGACCCGCTCCTTACCCCGCAGCCAGCCGCACTCGATCTCCCCCGCATCCTCAATGTGGTGGGTCTCCACTCCCTGACGGGCACAGGTCTCCGACAACCGGCAGGTGTTGGCCGAATTGCGTCCGCCGACGACTAGGACGACATCGGCCCATCGGGACAGCTCCTTCGCTGCCTGATAACGCTTTCCCGTCTCCGGGCAGGTCGAGTTGACCACCCGTACCTCGTTGAGTTCCCCGATATTTCGCTCCAGAAACTGAGCGATGAACTGGACGAACCGCTCCTGTCCCTTGGTCGTCTGGGAGAGGAGGGCGACCCGCCGGCGATGGATTTTGATCGAGGCGGTCGGGTCTAAGACTGCTACCCCCTGTCCGCGCGTCCAGCCGAGGATCCCCCGGACCTCGGGGTGATCGGCCTCGCCGAAGATCACGATGTCAAACCCCTCCTGGGCTAATTTATGCGCCGCTCGCTGGGCTCGGGAGACGATCGGGCAGGTGGTGTCGACTAAGCCTATTCCGCACTCCGCGACGCGGTGATAGGCCTCCTCCCCGACGCCATGGGCGGTGATCGCCACCCGGGCGGAGCGGACCTGGGAGAGTTCGCGGACCACCCTAGCACCGCGGCGCTCTAAGTCCCCGACGACATGGGGATTGTGAACCACCGCGCCCAAGGTCTCCAACGGACCATCCTCCACCTCCTGCTCGATAAGCTGGACGGCGCGGCGGACGCCGACGCAGAACCCCAAAACCTCCGCTTTGCGTATCTCCATTAGCCCCTCCTCTCCTCCACTGCTTGCCGCTTCTGCACCCGAAGTGCCGACCGCCGGGAGCGTTGCCGATAACGCCCGAGAGCCATCAGCGGGAAATATTGACGATAGAGGTGATAGTTGATCATGAAATCCCCGGGGAAGCCGGTTCCGGTAAACTGAGGCTCCTCCCAGGAGCCGCTCTCCCTCTGTGTGCTTATCAGATAGGCGATTCCTCGTTCCAGCGCCCGGTTTTCCACCTCGCCGGCCGCGAGCAAGGCCAACAGCGCCCAGGCGGTCTGGGAGGCGGTTGAAGGACCCTGGCCCCGGAGCTCGGGGTCCCCCCTGTAGCTCCCGGGGGTCTCCCCCCAGCCTCCATCCTGGTTCTGATGGGAGATGAGCCACTCCACGGCCCGCCGGATGAGCGGATGACCCGTCTCCACTCCGACGGCCCGCAAGGCCGGCAGGACCGCTCCCGTCCCGTAGATGTAGTTGCACCCCCAGCGGCCGAACCATGATCCATCGTCCTCCTGCTCCCTCTGGAGATATTCCAAAGCTAGCTCGACCGGCCTGAAGCTTTGGCCGTATCCCAGATGACCGAACAGCTCGATGACGTGGGCGGTGACATCCGGCGTCGGTGGATCGATCAGCGCCCCGAAGTCGGCGAAGGGAATTTGGGTGACAAAACTTCTGGTGTTGTTTTTGTCGAACGCCCCCCAGCCGCCATTGTCGCTTTGCATGGCCAGCAGCCAGGCAAGCCCCCGCTCAAGCGCTTCGCGCTTCCCGCCCTCGGGTAGCGGGGTCCGCAACAGGGCCAACATCACCACCGCAGTGTCGTCCGTATCTGGATAGAGGTCGTTCGCAAACTCGAACGCCCAGCCTCCCGGTAAGCTCCGCTTAACCTTAATCTGCCAGTCCCCGCCGCTTTCCAGGATCTGCTCTCCTAGTAGCCACCGACCTGCCCGGACCAACGCCGGATGATCTGGCACCAGCCCCGAATCCTGCAAGGCGATCATCGCCAAACAGGTGTCCCAGACCGGCGAGACACAGGCCTGGGCGCGCCAGGCGCCACCCTCCTCGATGGCGAAGCTCTCAAACCCTTGGAGGCCAGCGCGCATCACGGGGTGCTCCGTGCCGTAGCCCAAGGTGGAAAGAGCAAGCAGGGAGTAGACCCACGGCGGCTGAATGCCGCCCCAGCTTCCGTCGGCCTCTTGACGCTGAATGATCCAGCGCTCGGCCTTCTCCATCGAGAACCGGCGGAACGGTTTCCCCGGGGAGATCCGATAGAGCCGCAGAAGCTGATCGATCCCGTAGAAAAAGGTCCCCCAGAAGCCGGGCTTCCGCGGCGGAGGGTAGCGCTTGTTTCGCGGCTGCGGGTAAAGCTCGTCTAGTCGAGCCTGGTGCGGGACGGTGACCACCGGTCGCTCCGTCATCACCACCAGCAGTGGGACGATTGTCCCCCGGGCCCAGGAGGCAAACTCGTAGATGTTGAAGGGGAACCATGAAGGCAGGAGCATCAGCTCCGGAGGCATGATCGGAAGGTCCGCCCAGCGCCACTGGCCAAACAGGGCCAACCAGATCTTGGTGAACACCCGCGCTTGGGGGATTCCCCCCTGCTCCAAGATGAACTCGCGCGCGCGACGCATCTCCGGAACCTTTGGATCTAAGCCGGCCAGCTTGAGGGCGAAATAGGCTTCGATGGTCGTGGAGAGGTCGCCCGGTCCGCCGAACCAGATGGCCCAAGTGCCATCGGACCTCTGTTGCTCCAGGAGGTAATTGGCGATCTTTCCCCAGCGCTCCTCATCCCTGACGCCCAGAAAATGGGTAAGCAAAAGATATTCCGCAGTAATGGTCACATTGCTCTCCAGCTCGCCCCACCAATACCCCTCCGGATACTGGGTACTGAGCAAGCATTCCTTGGCCTTGTCTATTGCCCCATCGAGGCCGCTGCGTGTTTGCTGCTCCGTTTTCAACTCCATTCTCCCTCCACCAAAGGTCCGCTAGAGAAGTGGTCGATTACCGCTGCCAAAGAGTTAGCCAGTTCGCGACTCGCCCGCCTCGCCGCCCGGGCCAGCCAGGGCAGCTCCGCCAACTGGCCGGGCCATTTGAGCACCAAGAGACCGCCCTTCCCCCAGCGCCCGCCTCCGTCGCCGATGGAGCGGACAAGGCGCGGCAAGGGGCGCTCCAGTGGGTCCAACACGACCTTCATTGCCAAGAAGGGGATGCCATAAGCCTGGGCCGTCTCCGCGGCCCAAAAGGCCTCCATCTCCGCGGCCAGGGCACCGGAGCTCCGGCCCAGCCGTCCCTTCTCTTCCGGGGAACTTACCGGTCGACTGACGGTGAGCAGCGGCCCGCAATGGGTTTGCCGAACCTCAAGGGCTTCATAGGCGTAGCGGAATAGCTTTCTATCGATTTTTACGTCTCTGTTGCCTTCGGTGAGCAATCGCTCGGCCAAGACGATCTCCCCCAGTTGCAGTCCGCTGCGCAGTGCTCCAGCAAAACCGGTGGCGATCAGCAGTTGCGGCCTATGTGCGTCCAAGAAGGTCGACAATCTCCGCTGCACCGCTTCCCTCCCCATCCCCGTGGCGAGAGGGATCGCCCCCGAGGGAGGACTTCTCCTTAAGGGGGCAATCTCCCGCTGCAGGGCCGCTATGATTGCAATCATGCCCTATCTATTCTCGCTCACCTCGACCGCAGCCCCGACCCCCCTCCTCTGCGGCCCGCGGGCCAGGGCCAACAGCTCCGCGGGATGGCGGAAGGCATGGAAGATCGAGGCGGGCTCAAAGCCGGAGTGGAGCATGCAATTGATGCATCTAGGGTCTTTCCCTGGGCCGAATTGCTTCCAGAGTTCATCCTGGAAAAGCCCGCCCAGCGATCGGATATGCTCGTCGGCGATGAGATAGCAGGGCTTCCGCCAGCCCAACGGGGTATAAGTGGGCGACCCCCAAGCGGCGCACTCTCGATAATCGCGCGCGCCCCGGAGGAAATCGAGATAGAGCGGATTGTTGTAGAACCGGAAGTCCTTAGTCGGATCGAGTGCTTTCCGGAAGACCGCGACCGACTCCTGCCGCTCGAGGAACGCCTCCTTTCCCGAGGCTGCTTCAAAGGGGTAGCCCGCCGAGATCATCAGGCCCTCCACGCCTATAGCGGTGAGGGTATGGAAAAGCTTGTGCAGTTCCTCTACGTTGCTTCCTTTAAAAATGGTGGTGTTAGTTGTTACCCGGAAGCCCGCACTCAAGGAGGCCTTCAGTGCGTCGAAGGCTACGCGAAAGACGCCCTCCTTCCCTACGGAGCGGTCGTGGCCCTCCTCCATTCCGTCGAGGTGGACCACGAAGGCCAAGTACTTCGAGGGTATGAACTTCCCCAGCGATTGGTTCAACAACAGCCCATTGGTGCACAAATAAACGAAATACTTCCGCTTGACCAACGCGGCGACGATCTCCCCGATCTGCGGATGGAGCAGCGGCTCGCCGCCGGCGATGGAGACGGTCGGCGCCCCGGATTCCTCCACCGCCCTGAGGGACTCCGCGACCGACAGCCGCTTGTCCCAAATATGGGCGTACTCTCTCACCCGGCCACATCCGGAACAGGAGAGGTTGCAGGCCTCCAGCGGCTCCAGGATGGTCACCAGGGGAAATCGTCTGCGGCCACGGGCCAGGTTTTTAGCAAGATAGGCCATCATTCGCAGGTTCAACTCCTTCGGCCTTCCGTTGGGCATCTTGCTCCTTTCTTCTACCGCTCGCGGGTCAGCAGGAATTGGGCCAGCTCCTCTACCATCTCCCCGGCCCATGGGGGAAGCTCCACCGTTCGAAGCTTCGCCAGTGCCTGGCTGCAATAATCCTGGGCCGCCTCTTGGGCCGTTTCCCGCGCTCCTGCCTCGCTCAAGATCTGCAGGACCAGCTGCAGATCGGCCTCATCGATGGTCGGTTGAGCATAGATCGCGGCAAGCTCATCTCCCCGCGGCCCGTTCAGGGCAAGGACAACGGGGAAGGATTTCTTCTTGCCGTAGATGTCGCTCATGGTCGATTTCCCGGTTTGAGACTCATCTCCCCATATGCCGAGCACGTCATCCCTTATCTGAAAGCAGAGTCCCAGGTTCCGTCCACAGGTTTCAAAGATGCTGATAACTTCTTCGTCCTCAGTGGTCAGGAGCGCTCCGATCCGAAGCGCCGCGCCGAGCAGCGCCCCAGTTTTGCGCTCGACCATTCCCAAATAATCCGGGACGGTAATCTCCAATTGCTCTTCGAAGCTGAGGTCGAGATACTGGCCTTCGATCATCTGCAACACGGCGCGGTCGAGTTCTTCGGAGGCGCGCAGGACCGCCGCCGGGGGGAAGCAGCCTTGCAGCTCAAGCAAAGCGAGTGCCGCCAGTTCCCGGAGGGCATCTCCGGCGTTGATCGCCTGCGCCGAGCCCGCAAGCCGCCAGACGGTCGGGCGACCGTGACGCTCGGGGTCCTCGTCCTGGATATCGTCATGGACCAAGGAGAAGCTGTGAGCCAGCTCGATGGCGGCCGCCCCGGGCAGAGCCTTCGTCCATTCGCCGCCGAGGGCCTCATGGACGAAGAGGAGCAGGCTCGCCCGGAGAGCCTTTCCGCCGTAACCGGCGATGCTCTCCCCCTCCGGGCCTTGGAACCCTAAATGGTAGCGGACCATACCATAAAGAAGCGCCTGTCGCTCCGCCAGGAAGACCCTTAACTCGCGCTCGATTTCCGCCCGATAGCGCGCTAGAATCCCTGGTAGGGCCAGAGTCCCGCTTCCCATCTTCCTCTCTCCCCCGCTAGTCAGCCGTCAACTCCATAGCTTATAGCTTCGGGGCCGGATAGGGGATGGGGTGAAGGGGTGAGTTGGGCTTGACCCAGCGTTGAATCGAGGCCGGACCGGCTGCTCTTCCAGAATTACGTTTGCAATCTCAGGAAAGGAGGAGCAGAATGAGAAGCGGTATGGATAAATCGGGAAGCAAAGCTGCACCTCAGGCCGAGAAGGGCGAGATCCTCCTGGAGGGGAAGGGTATTTGCAAGGGTTTCCCCGGCGTGTGGGAATATTTAATTCTGGATCACATCGACTTCGACGTTCGAGCAGGCGAGGTTCACACGTTGCTCGGGGAGAACGGGGCGGGAAAGACCGTAATCGCCAATATCCTCTCCGGCTTCTACAGCCTCACCGAGGGGCAGATCTGCGTCAACGGGGAGCCGGTAGCCCTGAAATCTCCGCGGGACGGCCTGGAGCACGGAATTGGAATGGTCCACCAGGAGCTGATGCTGGTCCGGCCGTTCACCGTCGCTCAAAACGTCGCCTTGGGCCTCGCCGCTCCCAACCTCTCCTTTCCCTTACGCCAGGTAGAAGAGAGGATCAGCGAGCTCTCCCAGCGCTATCAATTGAAGGTCGATCCCCGATCAAGGATCGAGGACCTCTCCGCCGGAGAGCAGCAGCGCGTCGAGATCATCAAGGTCCTCTACCACGAACCGGAGGTGCTCATCCTCGATGAGCCCACCTCCCTTCTGACGCCGGAGGAGGCCGAGCACCTCTTTGCCATCCTCCGCGGGATGGCCGAGGAAGGCCACGGAGTGGTCTTCATCAGCCACAAGATGAAGGAGGTGCTGAAGGTATCCGACCGGGTCACCGTCCTCAAATTGGGGAAGGCAATGGGCACGAGGAAGATCGCCGAGACGGATGAGGAAGAGCTGACGCGGCTGATGTTCGGCGAGCACATTCCGATTCAGATTGAGCGAGAACCGGTCAAAGGTGAACAGATCGCCCTAGAGGTGCAAGACCTCCACGCGCTGGGCCCCGAGGGGGAGGATGCGATTAAGGGAGTCTCCTTTGCGCTGCGCAAGGGGGAGATCCTGGGGATCGCCGGTGTGGCCGGAAACGGCCAATCGGAGCTGATCGAGGTCATCACCGGCCTGCGCAAGGCCGAGCAGGGTCGGGTAACCATCCTGGGGAAGGATATGACCAACTGCTCCCCGCGGGAGATCATCGAAGCCGGGGTGGCCCACATCCCGGAAAAAAGGCGCGAGATCGGGGTTGTGGAGCCGATGCATGTGGCCGAGAACATCGTCCTGAAAGATTATCGAACCCTGCCTTTCTCCAGGCGTTCCCTGTTGAACCTTCAACAGATAACCAGGCACTCCGAGGAGCTGGTGGCCGAGTTCAATGCCTTGGTGCCGGATCTGTGGAGATCTGAAACGAGGATTCTCTCCGGAGGAAACATCCAACGTCTCATCCTCGGAAGGGAGACCTGGAGAAGACCCCCGCTGATCGTCGCCGCTCATCCTACCGAAGGACTTGATGCTAGGGCGATCCGGCACACCTGGGGGCTGTTCCTGGGGCTCCGTGAGGAGGGCTCAGCGATCCTGCTCGTCTCCGAGGACCTGGACGAGGTGATGTCCCTCTCTGACCGGATCGCGGTGATGTACGAGGGGAAAATCGTGGGCGTCGTCGAGGGGACCGCGGCCAGCAGAGGGGAACTCGGCCGGCTCATGGCCGGCTCATAGGCCTAGAAGTCATTCGCGGATATAGGGTCGCCCCATAGCGCTAGGGAAGCGGGCACGACCGATCGCCCCCGCGACGACAAGCAGGGTGACAATGTAAGGGGCCATGGAGATGACTTGCCAGGGAATGATGGACTTGAGCCCCGGGAAAGTTGAGACCCAGGTCGCCAGACTGTCAAAGAAGCCGAAGATGAACCCTCCCAGCAGGACATACAAGGGATTCAGCCCGCTGAACACCACGGTGGCCAGAGCGATGAACCCTCGACCGGCGGAGATCTCCTTGGTGACCGATCCTATCCAATCGGTGCTCATGAAAGCCCCACCCAGTCCCGCCAGCGAGGCAGCAACTGCCGCCGCCAGGACGCGGAGCAGATTGACCCTGATTCCGGCTACGTCGGCCGCCGCCGGATTCTCCCCCGCGGCCTTGAGCTTCAACCCCAACTGAGTCCGGGAGAGAACGTAGTAGCTTACGAAGGGAAGTACGATGGTCAGGAGGATCAGGGGGCTCAGATTCCCGACCGGCGTGCGGATGCTGACTACTTGAACTGCTCGTGGCACCGCGTGATGCCCTGGGACCCCCAGGATCTGCAGTTGGAAGGCAACAAAGNNNATCAGGCCAATGGCCATGCCCGTGGCCATCCCGGTGAGGAGGCCGACAATTGGCCCGCCGACCTCGGCTCCCAGTGCACCGAACAGCGCCCCGAGGAGGATTATCCCTTCCAAGCCGATATTGAATAGGCCGGCCGTCTCCCCGATCACCTCTCCCGAAGCGGCCAGGGTGATCGGCACCATCGCATGCAGGGAAATGAAGAGAATTCCCCAGAAATGGGAGAGGGCAGTCACGCTCGCCTCCAGGTCTTTATTCTCTCACGTAAGAGCCGAAATACCCTGATCAGCTCGGGGACGGCCAGGGCGATGATGATCACTCCTTCCACTATCCGGACCAGTTCCAATGGTACACCTGGTGCGCGCTGCATCGATCGTCCGCCAACTACCAGCCCGCCAAAAAAGATAGCGGCGAAGATAATGCCGACGGGGTTATTGCGCCCGATCATCGCCACCCCTATTCCATCGAAGTTGAGAAACTGCCCCATCCCGGTGGGCACAGCATACGTAGGGGGACGCCCCATGACCTGCACGGCTCCCGCCAGGCCGGCAGTCATACCGCCGACCAAGAAGGCCCACATGGCCGTCTTCCACCTCTTGATTCCGGCGTAGCGGCAGGCGTCGGGATTGAGCCCCATCGCTCGTACTTCAAATCCGATCGTTGTGTACCAAAGGAGGAAGAGGATAAGCCCAGCAACGAAGAGAGAGACAAAAATCCCGTAACTTAAGCTTGTGCCGGGTACAAGCAGTGGGAAGCGCGAACTAGTGGCGATCGCGATGGTTCTCACCGCTGACACTGGATCGACGAGGACGTTGGCAGTGAGGAACAAGGCCAGGAAGTGGGAGATCCAGTTGAACATGATCGTGGAGATGACCTCATGCACTCCGCGGGTGATCTTGAGGATGGCTGGTGTTAGGCTCCACAGCGCCCCGGCAATCATCGACACCGCGATCGCGACGATTAGGTGAAGCCCCGTCGGCAGGTGGAACAGGCTCACCGAGACAGCGGCCAGAGCTCCGATGTAGACTTGGCCTTCAGCTCCGATGTTGAACAGCCCACCCCGAAGGCCGATGGCGAACGTCAAGGCAGTGAGGATGAGCGGAGTAGCATTGGCCAACGATTCGGAGAATCCGTAGAGATGACCGAAACTTCCCAAAAAGAGCGACCGATAGGCCTCGATGGGGTTGTATCCATAGATGATCATCAGAATCGCTCCTGCGGCCAGACCGACCAGCCCGGCCAGGAGCGATTCCTGGAGCGGCCTGAGTCTAGAAAGAAAAGCTAATCCCGGCATTAGGGTTGAGCATCACGCTGAACTGACAGAGGGAGAGAGGAGCAGAATCCTCCCTCCCTCTCCTCTATTTACTTCCTCCTAAGTCCACTCCTCTAATCACCGAGAGGGTACTGGTCGCGGATTGCCTGCATCTCGTCTAGCGTGTTCGCCGTTGGGACCACGATCTCGCCGGAGACGATCTTCATCTCCAGCTCGCTGACTGCGTCCCACATCCAGTAAGGGATGGACTCCCGCATCGCCAGCCAGTTCTCCACGATGCTATCCTTTTCCTCCGCGGTGATCGCCCCTGCCCCGATGCCAAAGTCGGCGAAATCGAGCAGGTCTTGGTAGCGGGAGATGGCCACGCCGCGATTACCCAAAGCCAGGGTGACGATACCGCCTTGGAAGGTCCCTTCAACGACCGCTTTCACAGCGTTGTAGGCACCCACGTCTACCCGCTTCATCCCGCTGGCCAGCACTCGACATCCGTCACCTAGATAGTCCTGGTTGGCGTCGACGCCGATCATGAACGGCGGTCCGCAAGTCTCACCTATCCCAGCAAGCTTTTCGGTAATGGCCTCCAGATCACCGATACCCAACGGGCCGGCCACGTTGTAGATCAGGCCAGCGCCCTGGGCGAGCATCGCCTCGGTGGCAGCCTTCCCCTTGGCGATGTCGGAGAAGGTTCCCGTGTAGTTCCAGAGAAAGCCTGCGGCCCTATCTATCCCAGTGACGGCGGCGTACTTCTTGTTACCCCAGTCGATGCCGAACCGGTATCCTGCCTCGAAGTGATACAGAACTGGGATCTCCATTCCGAAGACGGCCCCAACGTAGGGGAAGCCGTAGTAAGAGGCGACCATCGCGGCGAGTGCCCCAACGAGCGCCGACATCTCATTCTCGTTGAAGATGATCGACATCACGTTCGGCTGATCCACCACGGAGTCGATGATCGCGAACTTTTCCTCGGGGAACTCCTGGGCCACCGCGTTTACGGCATCGCCAAGCAGCCAGCCTACCGCGATCATCAAATCATATTCTCCCGAGCGAGCTGCGTCGCGCACGTTCGGGAGATAATCGGCGTCGCTAGCACTCTGAATTGCGACCATTTCCAAGCCAAAATCAATAGCTGCCTGATCTGTCCCCTTAAACCCCATATCGTTGAAGGATAGGTCTCCTCGTCCTCCAACGTCCAAGATGACCGCCACTTTTCCCCTCAACTCGGGCTGGGCAATTGCCCCGCCGGTCATCAAGGTTAGGCCGCTGAATAACAGCGACAACGCCAATACCAGAGTCAAAACCCTAGCTCTGCCCTTCATGCTATAACCTCCCATCTTTTGAGTTTGGAGCTTCTCCGATGCTCTCCACCGCCGCCCTCCTTCTATCACCTCCCTCTATTGACTCACCTTGCCGAGCAAGGCGGGCCATACTGGACGAGATCAGCGCCATGATAGACTCCACCGCGCCGTCCTCAAACCCCCGAACTTAATATAGCACGTCCTTCTCCTTCGGTCAATACCCCGTCCCCACACGTTGCTCGGGGGGGAGCAGGCCCTTGCTCATCTTTTGGTTGTCGAACTCATTCTTCTTCCCTCATATAGGGCTCACAGAGGGCAGCTGGGGCCCCGACTCTCCTCCGGAGCGTCCCTCTGGCCACGGCGACTAGCACTAGGATTGCGAATGCGTATGGCATTGCCTTCAAAAGCTCCGGCGAAGTCCATGGCTGCAGCCGATAGGACAGGTGGTAGAGCGCGCCGAAGAAGTATGCGCCCAGCATTCCGTACAACGGGTTCCAAAAGGCGAAAATGGTAAGCGCGATGACGATCCAGCCCATCCCGGCGGTCATTCCTTCCGTCCATGCCGGACGATAGGCTACTGAAAGGTAGCCGCCGGCAAGCCCTGCCAGGAGGCCGCCCAAGAAGACGCAAGAATAGCGGACCTTGTCGACATTTACGCCCATGGCATCCGCTGCGGCGGGGTCCTCTCCTACAGCGCGGATGGTGATACCAATCCTAGTCCTGTAAAGGACGAACCAGAGTAAGAAAGTAAGTAGAATCCCGAGATAAACAATAGCATTCTGCTCCACAAAAAAGCTTGGCCCTACCCAGGGAATCTCGGAAAGAAAGGGAACTGTGATGGAGGTAAGAGGAGCCTTCAGTGGTCTTCCTTCCCATCCTCGTCCCAACATCCCAGCCAGCCCCAATCCCAGCATGGTGAGGGCGAGGCCGGAGACGATCTGATTCGCCCGCAAGGTGATCGTTACGAACGCATGGATCAACGAGAATCCTCCACCGACACAGGCCGCGGCGAGTATCCCCAACCAGGGGTCTCCGGTGGTGTAGGCCGTGGCAAAGCCGGTATATGCCCCCATGATCATCATCCCCTCAATGCCGAGGTTCAGCACGCCGGAGCGCTCCGCGTATATCTCGCCAAGCGTCCCCAAAAGGAGCGGCGTTCCGTAGATCAGGGCGCGGCTTATCGTCCCGATGAGCCACGTCTCCCAGCCCATTTCCACCCCCAGCGTGACAGAGAGATTCTATACCGCATAAGGATTTCTCCACTAATCAAGAAGAATAAGATGAGCCCATTGAACACGTTGACCAGTTGGAATGGCAGGCCCAAAGATGTTTTAATCACATCCCCACCCGCCATGATGACCCCGAACAGAAGCGCGGTCAGGATCACCGCCAGGGGATTCCGCCGCGCCAGCCAGGCGACGATGATCGCCGTGTAGCCGTATCCCAGCGAGATATGGGCTGGGTGCCTCAGCAGGTGGTGGACGCCTGCCACCTCCCCTACACCGGCCAGCCCGGCCAGTCCTCCAGAGAGCAACATAACGGACACGATGGTCTTGAAGTAGCTCATCCCCGCGAAATGAGCGGCCTTGGGGTTCTCGCCGACGACCCGAATTTCAAACCCCTGTCTGGTGCGAGCGATGAGGATATAGACCAGGAGGGCCGCCAACAGCCCCAACAGGAGAGTCGGCCAGTGAATCCTGGTGCCGGGGATCAAAGGCAGCCACGCCGCCTTGGGAAACGCATCCGTGTAGGCGAACCCCCACATCTCCGGCCCCTTCCACGGACCGTGGATGAGATAAAGGACAAGATTTATGGCGATGTAGTTCATCATTAAGGTAGTGATGACATCGTTTATCCCTAGCCTGGCTTTCAGGATTGCTGGAATAAAGGCCCAGATGGCTCCGGCCAGAAATCCCAGAATCAGCATGGCTGGGATGACTAGGGTGTCCGGGATTCCTGAGAACAGGGCCGTCCACGTCGCAGCAACCGCCCCCAGCAGGAGCTGGCCCTCCGCCCCGATGTTCCAGAAGAGAGCTCGGAATGCCAGAGCCAATCCGACACCACAGAACAAGAGCGGTATGGCCCTCCGCACCGTCTCCGCCAGGCCCAGCTTGCTCCCCAGGGCTCCGTGAACGATCAGGCGGTAAGCATGCAGGGGCGAGACGCCGTAGGCCCAAAAGAGGATCCCTGCTGTGCCCAGCGCGGCACAGATCGCCAGAAGGGAGATAAACAGGACGATTCCCCCTGAAGGGACTGCTCGCCTCTCTATCGTGAACCCGGGGAAGTTCTTCATCGCCCTTCTCCCGGTATCCTCTCCGATCCCGCCATCAACAGGCCGAGCTCCTCGATCTCTGCCCCGTCCGCCTCCACGATCCCCATGACTCGCCCCTCGAAGATCACCAAGATGCGGTCAGAGAGGCTCATGATCTCTTCTAAGTCCTCGGAGATGAGCAGGACCCCCACTCCATCTTCCCGAGAAGCGAGCAAGTGCCCCCTGATCTGCTCGGTCGCTCCGACATCGAGACCGTAGGTCGGGTGAGCGGCAATGACCAGGCGCGGTTCACCCGACAATTCGCGCGCCAGGATCAGCCTCTGGATGTTACCTCCGGAGAGGAGCTTTGCCGGGCTGTCGAGGGAGGGGGTCATAATCTCATAGTCTACGATCGCCCCCTGAGCATGGCGGGCTACTGCAACCGGGTTGAGAAAGAACCCCCTGGAGAACGGCGGATGGCGATAGCGCTTCAGGATGAGATTCTCCGCCACCCCCATGTTTGGCACAAGTCCCACACTAAGCCGCTCTTCGGGGATATGGGCCACGCCGGATTCATCGATCTCCCGAGGGGAGCAGTTAGTCATATCTTTTCCCAAGAGGATGACCTTGCCCTCAGTCGCCTTCCGCAGGCCAGCCAGAACCTCGGCAAGCTCCCGTTGGCCGTTTCCGGCCACTCCGGCTACTCCTAGGATCTCCCCGCCGTAGAGGTCGAAGGAGAGGCCGCGAAGCGTAGGGTGGCCTCGATCGCTCAAGGCATGGAGACTTTTCACTTCCAAGACCTTCCCGCCCCGCTCAACCGGCCCTTTCTCCAGGCGAAAGACCACCTCGCGGCCGACCATCATCCGGGCCAGCGCCGATTTATCCGTCTCGGAAGTCTGAAGCGTAGCTATCCCTCTCCCCTTGCGCAGCACGGTGACCCGATCGCTCGCCTCCATCACCTCATCGAGCTTGTGGGTGATGAAGATTACGGTCAGACCGGCCTCGACCAGGGAGTGGAGGGTGGCGAACAGGCGGTCCACCTCTTGTGGGGTGAGGACGGAGGTCGGCTCGTCCATGATCAGGATATTGACCTTGCGGTAGAGGGCCTTTAAGATCTCGACCCGCTGCTGCTCGCCCACCGAAAGCTCCCAAATGGTCGCTCGGGGGTTGACTTCCAGCCCATAGTCTTCGGCAATCTCTCGAATTCGCCGGCGCACTTGCCGAAGGTGGAGGAAGGGACTTACCGTCTCCTTGAGCCCTAGAATGACGTTCTCCTCCACGGAAAGAGTGGGAACGAGCCTGAAGTGCTGGTGGACCATCCCGATCCCCTGGGATAAGGCCTCCCGTGGGGAGCGAATCTCGGTGGGTTCTCCATTGAGGAGGATCTCTNNAGAGAACCCGCATCAGGGTCGTCTTCCCCGCCCCGTTCTCCCCCAGCAGGGCATGGATCTCCCCATGTCGCGCGGTAAAGTCAACGCCGTCGTTGGCCACCACCCCGGGGAACCGTTTGACGATTCCCCGCATCTCTAGTCGCAGCGGGCGAGACATCTCATTGAGTGACGCCTCTTCGGCATGATTCTCTAGCCCATCCGTAGGGCAAACTCACCTGCTCGCCCATTCCAGGGCAGACATAGGGGTCTGCCCCTGCGAATAGATGGGCATCATGCAACTTGAGAAAACGGGGCGGCTACCCTTATCTGGGGGTAGCCGCCCAAGTAGGGTCGACGCATGCGTCGACCCTACTATTTTCCTGGATTTACGGTTCACCTGGCCACGGGCCGACCACGCCCTCGACCGCCCACTCCATTTGGGTCAGCTCGGCCACGGTCATGCGCATCCCTTCTGGGACGCGAAGGTTCCCCTTCCGGTCATAAATCGGCCCCTGGAATGGGTCGAAGACCATCGACGGATCGGCCATCTGCTCCAGGCGCTTGAACACCAGGTCATAGACGCTGATCTCCCCCAGGACAGGGTCGGTGACGACCACCGCCTTCAATGCCTCCTCATAAGCGGGGTTGATCGGCATCCCCGGCTTGGCCCCCATCTCCACCGCCTTCTCCCGCAGCAGCCACCAGTAATCGACATCCTGCAAGTTGCTGGCGGTATACATTCCGGCATAGACCTTGGCCAGGAAGTCAAGGTAGATTGCCTCCCAGTGGACGAGCTGGCCGGAGACCGCGTAATCGGGCGCGAATCTATACATCGGGGAGTAGTGGGAGAAGGAGGGCAGGCCGTTCTCCGCCGCCACCTGGACGACGGTCGGGGAGTCCTCCGTGAAGGCGAACACATCGGCGCCGTCCTCGATCAGAGCTTCGGTGGCCTCTTTGGCCGCCGCCGGGTTATACCACTCATAGATCCACCGCGGGTGGACCGTCGCCTTGGGGTTGACCTCCCTCACGCCGATAGTAAACGCACTGATGTGCCGCTTGAGCTCCGGGATCGGATAAGCCCCGACGTAGCCGATCTTATCTGACTCGGTAAGCACCCCGGCCATCAGGCCGTTCAGGTAGTAGACCTGGTAGAAGTCGGCCATGTAGGTGGCCATGTTGGGGGCCCGCTTGAACCCGGAGGCGTGGGCGAAGATCACCTCCGGGTAGCGCTCCGCCGCAGCGAGCGTCCCGTCCATGAACCCGAAGCTGGTGGTGAACACCACGTCGCACTTCTCCTCCTGGATCAATCTATCGATGTAGGTCTCCACCTCGCCCTCGGGGACGGACTCGACATAGACGGTCTCCAGCCAGGGGAAGGTCTCCTCGGCGATCAGTCGAGCTTGATTGTGGGCATGCGACCAGCCGTAGTCACCGATCGGCCCAACGTAGATGAAGCCAGCCTTTAAAACGTGCTCTTCATCAGAGCTTGCCAACGTAGGGGCAAGGTAGACGCTTATCCCCCCAACCATCAGGAAGACCAAAAGCAGCTTGACCCAAATCCCCTTCATCTCTCCCTCCTTTTCGCTCCATTGCCCTTTCCTTCTATCTCTCGATTTTCTCCATCTCTCACCTCCCAAGCCTCCTCCCGGGCCCCTTCAATTCTATCAGCCTTTCCATCGGAGAGTCAATCCCCTGGCTCTGATCACGCCCTTATTGCTCAAGCCAAGATTCGAGAGTGATTCTCGCTGAGCACCTCGATCAGCCCAATTGTGCCGAACCACGCCCGGGACCGTATCGAAGGTAGTGAGAGGAGACGTCCTCAGAAGTGCCAGATCAGGGGAATCACCAGGACGCTGATCAGCCCGACCAACAGCGTCAAGGGAAGCCCTACCCTCGTATAGTCGGTGAACTTATACCCGCCGGGGCCCCAGACGAGCACGTTGGCCTTGTGGGAGACCGGCGAGAGAAAGGCACAGGAGGCCGCTACTGCGGTCAGCATCAAGAATGGGCGGGCGCTCAGCCCCAGATTCAGGGCCAGGTCGATGGCGATCGGGGCCATGATCACGGCCACGGTGGGGTTATTGAGCACGGTGGTCAGGGCGGCGATGAGCAGGTACAGCGCTCCCAGGATCAGGTAAGGATTGGAGCTGCCGATGAGCCCAATCAGGGAGCCCGCCACCCAGGTGGCCGCGCCGGTCTTCATCATTGCCGTTCCCAGCGGGATCATCCCGGCAATCAGAATAAGAATGGGCCACTCGATGGCCTCATAAAGTTCCCGGGGAGAGATGCAGCGGGTGAGGACCATCATGAATGCGCCCAGGGTGAAGGCCATGGAGACGTGCAAGGCCCCGGTGGAGGCCAACACGACTGCCCCGAGAAAGATTGAAAGAACGCGGAACGGATGAGCGCCCGGCTTGAGGGAGATCTCCCGGTCGGCCAATGGCAGGCAGCCGATTTCGGGCAGGGTCGTATCGATCTTCTGGCGGTCCCCCTGGATAAGGAGGACATCCCCTTCCTGGAAGCGGACGTCGGCCAGCCTCCGCTGGACCGCCCGCCCCTGCCGGGAGATAGCCATCACGGTCAGCTCATAGCGGCGGCGGAAATTCAATTGTCGCAGGCTCCGCCCGACGAGCGGGGAGTCGGGCATCACCGCCGCCTCCACCACCTCAATGTCCTCAGAGCTGATGTCGGCCTCCCTCAGCTTCACGTCGGGTACGATGGAAAGCCGCGCCCGCCGGCTCAGGCGTCCCAGATCCTCCGGGCTGGTCTCCACCAGCAGGAGATCCCCCTCCTCGATTCGCTCTTGGGGCAGCGGAGTGAGCACGGTCCTCTCCCCGCGGATGATCCCCAGGATGTTGAAGTCCACCTCCTGCCCCAGCTCGATCTCATACAAGTGCCGCCCGGCCAGCGGCGATTTGGATCGGACCTCCACCTCGGTGAGGTAGTCCCGGATCTTGAACCGATCCATCAGGCTCTGTTCCCCCCGGCGCACCGGCAGCAGGCGCCGCCCCAGAAGGGTCATGTAGAGGATGCCGGTCCCGAGGACGATTATCCCGATAGGAGTAAACTCGAACATGTTGAAGGGCTCAAACCCCTGCTCGGCCATGATCAGTGTCACCAGGATGTTCGGAGGGGTCCCGATCAGAGTCAACGTCCCGCCCAACAGGCACCCAAAGGAGAGGGGGATGAGCAGCTTCGACGGGGGGACCTCCATCCGGCGGGAGACCATCACCACCAAAGGCAAAAAAAGGGCTGCGGCTCCGATGTCATTAATGAAGCCGGAGATGGCCCCCACGGTGAGCATGATCAGAAAGGTGAGCCGCCCCTGGGTCCTGCCCCACTGGATCATCTTCACCCCGGCCACTTGAAGGACGCCGGCCTTCTGCACCGCCCGGCTCATGACCAGGACGGCGGCCACGGTGATCACCGCGGGATTGCTGAACCCGGAGAAGGACTCCTCCAGGGTGAGGATGCCGCTCAGGTTTAAGGCTACCAGGACGAGGAGAGCCACGATGTCGTAGCGGATCCACTCGGTGACGAACAGCAAAAGGGCCAGGGCCAACAATCCCAGCGTCACCCAAATATCGGGCATCCTTCCCTCACCCCTTCATCGCTCAACGGGCCCCTTGGTGAGCGCATATTTTACCAGACCGGCCGCGGTGTGGATGTCCAGCTTCTCCATCAGCCTTCCCCGGTGGGCCTCGACCGTCTTGACGCTAATCCCTATTTCCTCAGCAATTTCTCGATTGGAAAATCCCTGGGCGATCAACTCCAGGACCTCCCGCTCTCGCGGGGTCAGCAGGTGCTGGGGGAGCCTACCCTCCCGCAGGCGCTCCCGGAGCCATCGGTTGGTGATCGCCCGGCTGAGATAGAACCGGTTCCGCTGGCGAACTGTTTGAATTGCCCCCTCCAATTCCTCGACCAGACCCTCCTTCAACAGATACCCCGATATCCCGACCCGGGCCGCCTCCAGAATATACTCCTCACCGTCGAACATCGAGAGCAACAGGATCTTGGTCCCTGGACTGACCGCGAGGATCCTCTCCGCTGCCTGCAAGCCGTTCAGCTTCGGCATAGCAATATCGATGATCGCCACCTCCGGCTCGAGTCTCCTGGCCAGCTCCACTGCTGCTGCGCCGTCCCCGACCTCGCCGAGGAGTTCCAGCTCCGGGTTGCCCTCCAACAGGGCCCTGATCCCCTGGCGCACCATGTGGTGATCGTCGGCCAACAGGACCCCGATCATCGCGTCAGTGGCACCTCCAGGGTGATCCTCGTCCCCGCTCCGGGGCGGGAGACGATCTGCAAATCGCCCCCGGCCAACAGAGCCCGCTCGCGCATGCCGCGCAGGCCAAGGCCCGCGCCCTCCTGAAGCACCCGGTGAACGGCGAAGCCTTGCCCATCGTCTGCGACCTCCAGCCGCAACCAGTCCCCCAGCTTTTGCAGGCGGATCGCGACGCGGCGAGCCCCGGCGTGCTTGGCCACGTTGGTCAGCGCCTCCTGAGCTGCCTGGTAGATGAGGCTGCCTATCTCGGGGCGTAGCGAACCAGGTTCTGCCTCCTCCAGCTCGATCTTCAGTCCCCCGGCCGCGGCGAACCGCTGGGCCAGCGAGCGGAGAGCTGGGACCAGCCCCAGCTCGTCGAGCAGCGGGGGGCGGAGGCTATGGGAGAGCTGGCGGACCTCGTCAATCGCCCCCTCGAGGAGCCGGGCATCCTCGCGGAGCCGCTGGCGGACCTCCTCGGGAGCCTTGCGCCCGGCAAGCTCCAGGTCCAGCTTAGCCACGGTGAGGGTCTGGCCCAGCTCGCCATGGAGCTGACGGGCGATTCGGCGGCGCTCCTCCTCCTGGGCCGAGAGGAGCTTCGCCGACAAGGCGCTCAGCTCGCGGCCCTTCCGGCGGTAGATCTCGGCGAAGATCCGGATAGTATAGGCCAGGATAGCGTAGATCCCGATCCCTCCGGCGAGGATGGTGGTCAGGGTGAAGNNGGTGAAGCTGAGCGAGCGGTAGCCCCCTTGGGCGAACAGAGTGCGATGGGGGACGAGGCCTGCCCACTCCGCGAGGACCAGCCCGGCATAGAAGAGAACCGCCAGTCCGGTGATCAGGTACCCCTGCAGCTCGGGGAGGAAGAAGTTGGCATAGATAATGGTGAACAGGTAGAAGACCAGACCGATCCACTCCACCCCCTGGAGGAAGTGGATCAGATAGGTGATGAGCAACAGCTCCAAGATGAAGAACCCGGCGTGGGCCCAGTGGAGGCCGGCCTCGTCGTGCTGGGCCCCGATGAGGGCCTTGAAGGGATAGGTAAGGAAAAACCAGGCGAGCGGGGTGAAAAGAAGGGGCAAGGGAAAGCTCACCCGAAAGGCCAGGCGGACGGCGAGGGCCACGGCAAAGAAGACCCCCAAGGTGATCCGTCGGACGTGGATCGTCCGGGCGATGATCTCCTTCAGCTCGCCAATCTCCGCTGCGGCCATTCGCATGGACCTCCTGACCAATCATAAAGCCTGCTCCACCCGAGCCGCAATGAGCGGCGGGCGCTTGAACGTCTTTAAGGTGCTTATAGATGGGAAGAGTGGATGGATATCTCGATCGGAACGCGGCGGGAGGCTAATTGAGCATCTCGGCCTGTTCATTCAACCTTCGCCACAGCTCTGTAACGGAGAGGTCTTCGGCCCAGCTCTCCAGATACTGCAGATCGAGGTTGGGATATTGGACCTCAAACACTCTCAGCGCGTCGGTGAACTGTTTCTCGCTCCCGCCCAGGAATCTTGCCCGGCGGAGCTTCGCCAGGATGGTGTCCTCAGGAGCTGAGACGATCATCTCTTTGCCGAGGGCCGTTTCCTTCCTTCTTCTGGCAAAGCGCGAACGATCGAACGGCTCATCGGTCAACATCCAGAAGTCGACCTTGTCCCCCTCTGGGATATGAATGAGGTTGAACATGCCTTCTGTCTCGATGGCTTTCATCATGCTATCCCGATCCAGGTAGAAATCTGGGGGTGGGAACGTCCGCACCAACTGATCGATCTTAGCCGATTCCAGGGAGATCACGAGGTCGATCTTGTGCGTCGCCCGGGGCTCGCCTTGGAGGCTTGAAGCGATGCAGCCGGTTATCATGTACGGAATCTTGAGCCTATCCAGGGCCTCGACCACCTGCCTTACCAATTCCGATTGTGACATTTGTCCAGCCTCTCCTGGAGAAGCTTCCTGAATTCCGGCTCGGGCAAACTGGGGAACCTCCGGCGAAGACCTTCGGTGAACAACTGCCTGGCAAATTCGGACAGTTCGAAAGCCTTGCGCAACCTCTGCTCCGGGGTCATCCGCCGGAGTATCCGGACGTACAGTCGATGATTCGGCCGTGGCTTGTTATTCATCCTGTAGTTCATTATCTCTGATGTATTGTGGAAGATCAAGGGAGCTGTTGTGGACTCCCTTTGCTTACCGCGAAGTTGGAGCAGAGGGATCAGTTGACATCGAAGATAGCTTAGGCTAAATTGGCTTCGGAGTGAGGAAGGGCTATCGGAGCGGTATGGGATGAGAGATTTAGAGAATATCAGGAAAACGGTGCTGGAAATCCTTGAGCCCTATGGGGTGAAGCGAATTGCCCTGTTCGGCTCGGTGGTAAGGGAAGAGGATAAACCGAACAGCGATGTTGACATCTTGGTGGAGTTGGAGGAACCGCGCAGAAAGCCACTAGGGTTCTTCACCTGGGTACGCCTGGAACGGGAAATCTCAGAACGATTGGGGAAACAGGTGGACCTAGTTTCTTCCGGTGCTTTGAGCCCGTATATCCGTCCCTACGTCGAAGAGGAGATGCTGTTGCTCTATGAGCAAGCACGATGATACCGTTTACCTTCGCCATATGCTCGATGCCATTGAGCAAATCGAGTCATACCTTCATGGCATCAGCCGAGAGAGATTTTTTGAGAACAGGATGGTTCAGGACGCCGTTGTCCGGCAACTGGAGATCATCGGTGAAGCGAGCCGCAACCTTTCAGAGGAGTTCCAGGCCCAGCATGAGGAAATCCCCTGGGGGGATATCATCGGAATGCGCCATAAGATTGCTCACAACTATCTGGAAGTGGATCTTCAAACGGTCTGGGACACAGTCAGGACTGACCTGCCGCCGCTGAAGGATTGGTTAATCAGAGCGCTAGGTGAAGGATGAAGTCAGTTGGGGAGCTGCCGTATCACTTTGTGTTCTGTTCTTCGGTCGCTGGAGAGGCTGGACCAAATCCGCTGGGGTGGAAAATGCAGATTGTCTACAACGCCAAGACGGACCTGCTCTATCTGCGNNGGAGAGGAAGGCAGGATCGTCGGCATCGAGATTCTCAACGTGCCCAAAGACTTGAACCTAGAGAGGCTGATGCCCATAAAATGCGAAACGGTTTAAGGAAGGCAGGTTTGCCGCAAATTGTCTTAAGCATTGAAGCAGTCAGCGATGCAATTCTTAAGAGGAGAATTTGGCAGTGCTAGAACCGCACCTCTACCGCCTAAAATAAGCTCGCGATTATGCATTTGAGTCAGGTTGGGGGGTTGACATTCGAGCTGCCCAGTGGTAAGATGGGTTGGTAAACCTATGGGCGAGAATAGACCTGAGGAGACCATAGAAATCGAGGGACAGCCTCGCAAAGGCAAAGAGGTTGGTATAGAAGATTTAATCGAGAAGTGGAATACCTATTCTTTAGAAGATGGAACAGTCATAAGGCTGAAGACCGTTGCGAGCAAAGTGGTCAAGACGGTGGACTTTGCCAATCCCCAAAAGAAAGATGAGCCCATATATCGCGCATTCTTCACT
>JABAHQ010000890.1_pt2 | contig 25841 bp, 25 predicted proteins | sample 7062091 | NCBI WGS metagenome assembly JABAHQ01 (sample SAMN14534359, study PRJNA622989) | marine sediment metagenome | biome: marine biome [ENVO:00000428]; feature: marine pelagic biome [ENVO:01000023]; material: deep marine sediment [ENVO:00002113] | place: India: Gulf of Kutch | collected...
ACATACTGGTGTATGTCTTCAAAATAACTCAGCAACAACAGTATGATGTCCTTTTCTCCGCCCCAGGCCCCGGTGAACACCAGGGGCGCTTTTTGGGCAGGTTGTTCCTCAGTAGTTTTTTCCGGGACAGTGCGACGCTTGCGAAACGCTTTTTGTTTCTTCTGAACTTCGTTCAACAGCATGGTGATAGGCAATTGCAGGTTCTCGGCAATTTTTTCCACATAAAACCCAATTCTGACATTGTCCTGAAGAGGAACCAACACATCAAGGATCTCTCCGACTGCCTGCGACCTCTGCCCCGCTACCTGCAAATCATATTTTTGCTTCATTACCGCTAAACGGAAATTGAGATAGTTCTGAGCGCTTTTCAACAGCTCCAGGAAAGCATCCTTGCCGTGGGTATTGACATAACTGTCCGGGTCTTCCCCTTCGGGCAAGATCAGCACCATCACATCTATCAATTGTTGAAACAGAACTTCTCCGCCTCTTACCGCCGCGTTGACGCCGGCACTGTCTGCGTCATAACATAAATAGATCCGATCCGTGTAGCGCCGAATAACACGGGCGTGCTCCTCGGTAAGAGCGGTGCCACTGGTGGCCACCACATTTGGAATACCTTTTTGAAACAGCTGCAACAAATCCATATAGCCTTCCACAAAAATAGCCGCGCCTTGCTCGCGAATGGCTTCTCTGGCAAAATAGAGACCATATAAAATCCGTCCTTTGTGGTATATCGGTGATTCGGGCGAATTGATGTATTTGGGCGTATCTTTATCTTCCCCAAGCGCTCTGCCACCAAAAGCCACTACCTTGCCGGATTGATTGTGAATGGGAAACATCAATCGATTTCGAAAACGATCATAGGTGCGTTTGGATTTTTCGCTCTCCAAGAATAGTCCCAGTTTTTTATAGGGTGACAGAGAATAATTGAAATGTTGCACGTGTTTTAACAATCCGTCCCACTGGTTTGGCGCATAGCCTAATTTGAATAAGTCAATGATCTGTTTTGACAGGTCTCTTTTTTTGAGATAATCACTCACAGCCGATGGTGCTGCTTGCAATTGCCGTTGATAGAAGCTTTCAGCAATTTGATTGGCTTTGAATAATTGCTCGTTCTCAGTTTCCTGTCTTTTATACTCCCGGGATTTGGGAATTTTAATCCCGGTTTCGTCAGCTAACTGCTGAACCGCATCGACAAAACTCAGATTTTCATGCCGCATTAAAAAGGTGAATACATTCCCCCCTGCCCCGCAGCCAAAACAATGAAAAATCTGCTTCTCCGCATTTACACTAAACGACGGGGTCTTCTCCTGGTGGAATGGACACAGACCCGTAAAATTGCGCCCCCTTTTCTTCAATGTCACGTAACGACTGATCACATCAACAATATTGACCGCGTCACGCACCTGATCGACAATATGTTCCGGTATTGATGGCATAAGGGTTTCTTTATCTAAATTTCGTAGAATTTATCCAGCAACAGCATTAATTCGATATTTGCACGCAAAGGATAATATAAAAGTAATGGAGCAATGACGTGATGAAATAAACCTATTGCTCCTTTGCACCAATATTCCACAAATCGTCTTTCTATTCAAAGGTTCAAATTTAGAATATTGCAGCGGCAATATCAATCACTGAATCGGATCGGCGTTTAACTTTTAGATGTGAGCAGATGACAACAAAATCCAATATTTTCAAATATCAATTGCTTGCAATCATTTATGTTAAACAGTATATTTCTCTTTTGAGAATATTAATTCAAGTTGTTTAAAACTAATTGCACAGTAGGGATTTTTTTATGAGTAAAAATCAACAACCGACGCCTCAACATCAACAAATTAATGTCGAATTATCCCCGGAACAAGCAGAAGGCACCTATGCCAATCTGGCAATCATCACCCATTCACCAGCTGAATTTGTGCTCGATTTTACCCGGGTTCTCCCCGGTGTTCCCAAGGCTAAAGTGTATTCGCGTATCATCATGGCACCGCAACACGCCAAGTCTCTTTTGAAAGCCCTACAGGATAATATCAAAAAATACGAAGATGTACACGGAGAAATAAAAATTCATCACACCCAAAATCCGGCGAAACAATTTGGGTTCCAGCCGCCCCAAACAGAGGAGAAGTAGCTCGCTCCGATTGGCGTAACGCTACGAAAGCGGAATGCAAGATATAGCTGATAATATCAAAAACGTCAAAGCGCGAATTGGGAAAGCAGCCGGGCGTCAGAATAAATCAGTTGATGACATCACCCTGGTTGCAGTTAGTAAAACGATTGACGTATCAAGAATAAATGAAGCCATAAAAACAGGTATTCAACATGTAGGTGAAAATCGGGTTCAAGAGGCAAGAGATAAATTCCCGCAACTGAAAGGCACTGTCACCCGGCACATGGTGGGACATTTACAGCGCAATAAAGTAAAATATGCAATTAAATTATTTGATATGATTCAATCGGTTGATACACTTGCTCTGGCGGAACAAATTAATTCCCGTTGTGCGAAGCTAAATAAAAAAATGCCGATACTAATTGAAGTCAATACCAGCGGTGAGATGTCGAAGTATGGCTGTAACCCGTCCGAAGCCCTGACATTATTGGAAGCCATTAGCCGTTTGCCAAATATTTTAGTCAAAGGATTTATGACCATTGCCTTATGGAGTGAAGATACAGAAGAAGTTCGATCTTGTTTTAAACAATTAAGCCAAATTTATAATGAAGCAGTTTCGTTGCCATTGGAAAATGCTCAAATCGATACCCTCTCGATGGGTATGACTGCCGATTACGAATTGGCGATTGAGGAAGGTGCGACTATGGTACGTATCGGCACTGCTATTTTTGGCGAACGCCGTGTGTAATTTACATCACCGTCCTAAATAATTTAAATATTAAACTTGACAGCTAATTTTGGATTTAGTTTGTTTTGTTAATTGGCAATAAGAATACAACGTTTTGAAGATTTTTACGAAAACTAACTTAATAAAGGGAGATTAACTTTGAGACTGACACCCTTAGAAATTCGAAAACAGGAATTTCGTAGAACCATGCGGGGATTAGACCCGGTAGAGGTTCAGACATTTTTAGAAATGGTTGCCGAACAATACGAGGAGTTGTTGGAAGAAAACAAACGGTTATCTCACCAGCAAATTGAATTGCAAACAAAACTGAAAGATTATCAGGAGAATGAAAAGTCGTTAAAAGAGACCCTCCTCAACGTTCAGGAGGTTAAAAAGCAATCCGAAGAGAGTAGCAAGCGACAGGCCGACCTCACGGTTAAAGAAGCAGAGCTTAAGGCTCTGGAAATTTTGGAAGATGCCCGCAAGCAAGCCAGACAGATGCGGGAAGAAATCGATTGGCTCAGGTCACAAAAAGAGTCCTTCATCAATCGTTTGCGTCATATCCTGGTTTCCCAGATTGAATTACTGTCCGTAATGGAAATTGATGACCTGATTCCCAAGGATAAACAAGAACTATTAAAAGCGGCCAGGTCCCGGATGCATCTTAAACCGGTTTTCAAAAATGAAGAAGCTGATGAATCGGAAGAAAAGGGCCGCCAGCTACCCGATGAACGCCGCACCGATGCCTCCAAAAAGAAGACGGGAACTTCGAACGATGAAAATTTGAAATCAAATGAGGATGAAAATAGAACGGATACCGCGGAAAGCCTGGCAAACAGATCTTCCCATTCTGATCAACCTTCGTCGGAAATCTCTGCCGAAGGCACGCTGACCGATGAAGAAATTAATAATTTCTTCAAAAAAGGGATACAAATAGACGAACTTATAAAAACACTTAACAGGAAAGACAAGGACAAATGACACGATTTGCATTTTTCTGCCGACTCATTTGCATAAGCATTATAAGTGCTATTTTGCTTAGTGCCTGCACTTCCTCTCCATATTTAACGTTGTCGGAAGCGAAAAAAAATCAATCGGTTAAGCTTTATTTATCCGACGGTCAAATTTATGAAGGTATTCTTACCGAGCTGAGTGAAGATAAAGTCACCATCGTTACCGAGAGCGAACATCAGCCTTTTGATATCGATGCGAAAGACATTCGTCGCATAGAACGCTCGGAGAAGAAATACGATTACTTAGCCCATCCGATCAGCGATGCGGAAATTGAGAAGTATCGAGAAAACCGGAATGCCTGGGGCTATACCTTAGGGGGAGCGGCTATCGGCGGATTATCCGGATTGGCTATCGGGGTGCCGGTGTGGCTGGCAGCCGACGATCCGCCTCCTTTTTTTGTAAGTGGGGTCGGCGCCGTTGTCGGTAGTATTTATTTTGCCACCCGCGGTATCACAAAAGATAAAGAAGACGCGATTAGCAAAGTGCGATTCTTACGAGCCCGGGAAAGACAACTCGAATTAGAGAAAAAAGCCGAAGAACAACGCCTGGAAGAGTTGGAGAAACGCAAACAGGAATTATTGAAGAAATTAGCAGAAAAAAAGAAGCAGGAAAAAGACAACGGAAAAGAGAATTGAAAAAGGGAGCAATTTATGAATGACCTGCGCCAAAAAATTGATGAGACGGTCAAGCATATTCGATCCCATACTCAAAGTTCACCTGAGATTGGAATTGTACTGGGCACCGGACTTGGCGACCTGGTAAATGAAATTGATAAAGAAATAACCATTTCTTATGAAGATATCCCCCATTTTCCAGTTTCTACGGTTGAATACCACGAAGGGAAATTGATCTTCGGAAAAATTTCTGATCAACCGATTGTCGCAATGCAAGGCCGTTTTCATTATTATGAAGGCTACACGATGCAGCAAATTACCTTTCCGATACGAGTGATGAAATTCCTGGGCGTCAAGACACTCTTAATCTCCAATGCCTGCGGCGGAATGAATCCGCTTTTCAGTAAAGGCGATCTGATGATCATGGACGATCATATCAATTTGCTTGGCAATAACCCGCTGATTGGGATCAACGATGATGAACTGGGCCCCCGGTTTCCGGATATGTCGGAACCCTACAGCCGCCGATTAATTGCACTGGCGGAAGCAATTGGCCTGGAAGAAAAAATCAAACTTCAACAAGGGGTATATGTGGCTGTGCCCGGCCCCAATCTGGAAACCCGGGCCGAATATCGTTTTTTAAAAATTATTGGGGCGGATGTGGTGGGAATGTCCACCATCCCGGAGAACATCGTCGCCCGCCACATGGGAATGGAAGTATTCGGCATATCAGTAATTACCGATGAATGTTTTCCCGATGCATTGCGGCCGGCGGATATTAACGACATCATTAAAACTGCCAATCAGGCGCAAAAACCCCTCACTTTATTGATGAAGCGAATGGTTGAAAAACTTTAGTCAATCCTCACATCGTGACCAATTTACCTTTACAATCTCTCGGTAAGCTATTTGTAATCCTTGGCGCTGTTATTGTCGTGATTGGCATCCTGCTGATGTTTGTCGACAAAATTCCGATGATAGGCCGGCTGCCCGGTGATATTATTATTCGCAAGAAAAATTTTACTTTTTATCTACCGTTAACCACCATCATTGTATTAAATTTGGTGCTTTGGTTTATTATTTGGCTCATCAGAAAAATAAAGGGATGTTGAGTTTAGCGGATTTACAAGGGATATCAACTTATGTTTAAAGAGTATAACGGCAAAGTATCAATAAATGAACTGGAAGAAAGAATCCTGGATTTTTGGAGGGAAGGTCAAATCTTCCAAAAAACTCTGGAAGCTCGCCAGGATCAGCCACGATACATTTTTTATGAAGGTCCGCCGACTGCCAATGGACGACCGGGCATTCATCATGTGCTTAGCCGAACGATTAAAGATGTCATTCTGCGTTACAAATCCATGAAGGGCTACCTGGTACCGCGAATAGCGGGTTGGGATACTCACGGATTGCCGGTGGAAATCGCGGTTGAAAAAGAGCTTGGTTTGACCCAAAAAAATCAGATTGAAGCTTATGGAATTGATAAATTTAACCAGGCCTGTAAGGAACTGGTCAATCGACATATTGAGATGGAAGGCGGTTGGCAACGGCTTACGGAACGGATGGGCTTTTGGTTAGACCTGGACAATGCTTACATCACTTATAAAAACGAATATATCGAATCGGTTTGGTGGGCGATCAAGCAAATCTTTGACAAGGGACTCATCTATAAGAGTTTTAAAATTGTGCCGCAGTCCCCCACGATTGAAACACCGTTAAGTTCTCACGAGCTTTCCCTGGGATACAAAGAGGTAAGAGATCCTAATTGCTATATCAAAGTGAAGATCGTTTCTTCACCAAAAGCATCGATGCGGGGTGCAGAGCTTGTAATTTGGACCACCACGCCCTGGACCCTCATTTCTAACGTCGCCGCGGCAGTTGGAGAAGAAATCGAATACGTGCTGGTAAAAAATACCCGCAAGCTCAAACAAGGCGATGAAGAAAAGGAAGTGGTAGACAAACTGGTTTTGGCTGAGTCCAGACTTAAAGCGCTTGATGGTGAAGTGGAAATTGTGGAGAGGTTTAAAGGAAAAGAAATTCTGGGCACAGTCTACGAGCAAATTTTTAACTTTCTGAAAATTGACCGCCACAAATATTCGAACGCATTAACTTTGTTACCCGGCGAATTTGTTTCAACCGAAGATGGTTCCGGGATCGTACATCTGGCACCGGCTTTTGGACAGGATGACTATGAAATGTCCAAACGATTTAATCTGCCGGTTCTCCAACCCATGACACCGGGCGGGCGCTTTACTGATCAGGTCGGTGAGTTCTCCGGCCGCACCGTCAAAACCTTCACCTATGCCGATGGCACCAGCGAAGAAGGGGTGGATAAAGAGGTGGTTATAGCCTTGAAAAAAATGAACAAACTGTATCGGTCAACCAATGACTACGTTCACAGTTACCCGCATTGCTGGCGCACTGATAATCCTGTGATTTACTTTGCCCGGGAATCCTGGTTTATCAATTCTCCCGATTATAAAGATGAAATGGTGGCGTTAAATAAAGACATTAATTGGCAACCGCCGGAGATCGGCAGCGGGCGGTTTGGCAACTGGCTGGAAGAAGTGAAAGAATGGTCCTTATCCCGCGACCGCTACTGGGGTACTCCCCTTCCCATTTGGGTAAGTGACGATGGAGAAGACTCCTTTGCCATCGGTTCTATTGAAGAATTACAACAAGGCTTGTATGAATCCCCGGATGGCAAAAAAGTCCCCCTGCCCGAAATTGAAGAAGAAATAGATTTGCACCGGCCCTTTGTGGACAACATCGTCTTCGAACGCGATGGGAAGCTTTACCGGCGCACCCCGGAAATTATCGACGTCTGGTTCGATTCCGGAGCAATGCCGTTTGCGCAATTTCATTATCCTTTCCACAATCAGGATGAATTCGAAAAAAGCTTTCCGGCAGATTTTATTGCCGAGGGCGTCGATCAAACCAGGGGATGGTTTTATACCTTGCACAATATTGCCACTGTGTTATTCGACAAACCATCGTTTAAAAACATCATTGTGAACGATTTGATTCTGGATAAGAACGGTCAGAAAATGAGCAAATCGAAAGGGAATGTAGTATATCCTTTTGAGATTATTTCCCGATATGGTATCGATCCGCTTCGGTGGTATTTGGTCACAGTAAATAATCCCTGGATTCCCAAGCGGTTTGATGAGAAAAGCCTGGAAGAAGTTTATCGTAAAGTGTTTGATACCTTTATCAACACGTACAACTTCTTTGCCATGTATGCCAGTATTGATGAATTTTCACCGGATTCGGTTCCGATGGCAGTAGAAGAGCGCCCCGAAATCGATCGCTGGATTTTATCCCGACTTTACACGCTTGTCGAACAAGTGACGGAACGAATGGAAAACTATGATATGACGCAAGCGACCCGGCCAATCGGTGAGTTTCTTTTGGACGATGTTTCGAACTGGTATGTGCGCCGCAATCGACGTCGTTTCTGGAAAAGTGGGGATACCAACGATAAGCTGGCTGCCTATCACACTCTGTATGAAGTGCTGTTGACCTTAGCAAAACTAATGGCGCCGGTAACGCCATTCATTTCGGAAGACATTTTTCGAAAACTGAGAACTGATAACATGCCTCAAAGCGTTCATTTAACCGACTATCCGGTGATCGATAAGTCTAAGCAGGCACTCCGGGATCGCGATTTAGAATATCGGATGCAAATGGCCCAAAAAGTGGTGCGAGTGGCAAGGGCATTGCGCAATGAAACCCGGCTGAAAGTACGGCAACCACTTCAACAATTGGTCGTCTATAGTGCAAATACGGCGGAGAAAGAGACAGTTAAAAAAACAGCAGATATTATTAAGGAGGAAATCAATGTGAAGACGGTGCACGTAACCGATCATTTAGATGAGTTGGTCACTCGACATGCTAAACCGGATTTTAAAAAATTGGGACCGCGATTCGGTAAACTCATGAAACAGATTGCCGGCGTCATTCAGTCATGGCAAGATGACGAAATTAAGCATCTGGAAAAGCAGGGATATGTTAACATCTCCATCGAGGGACACGAGGAAAAACTTCATTTGGATGATGTCGAAATTTATGAGGAGCAAAAAAGCACATTCGCTGTGGAGCGGGAGGGCAGCCTGGTTATCGGGCTGAATACCCTCATTACGCCTGAACTCGAACGGGAAGGTATCGCCAGGGAATTTGTCAATCGCATTCAAAATTTACGAAAAGACGCCAATTTGGAAGTGATGGACCGTATCGAGATTTATCATAAGGCCCCTCCTAAAATCGAACAGGCAATTGCCCGGATGTCGCAATACATTAAGACCGAAACATTGGCACTTAATGTTCACCAGGAGCTTCCGGGAGACAATGCAACCTCCGAGATCACCATTGATTCGGAAACATTCCCGGTAGCTATCAAGAAAATTCGAAATTAATTTTACAAAACTTTTAATATTTATTGGTAATTGGTAAAACCTATATTAAATTTTCAGGCTTAATCCTAAAATTCATATTTATGAAAGCATGTGCAACAAACGCGGGACATCATGATGAGTAAACAGAACGAAAAACCAAACGAAAAGCGAAACAGCCAAGCAAACGATACGGATGAAGCGCAGCTTCCGAAAACGTATCTTTCCGATGAAGAACTTGAATACTTTCGGGAGTTAATTCTAAAAAAGAGAAATGATGCATTAGAAGAAATCGACTATATGAACAGTCGTCTGGAAGATTCTCACGAAAATTCTACCGGCTATACTTTTCACATGGCAGATTCCGGTTCCGATGCCATGGAACGAGAGATGCTTTCCCTGATGATTTCCCGTCAACAAAAGTTTATTGGATATTTAGATCGGGCTTTAAAACGCATTGATAACAAAACGTACGGTATGTGCAAAATTACCGGGGAGCCCATTCCGAAAGAACGCCTGGAGGCAGTGCCCCACACTGAAACCACGGTTAAGGCAAAATTAGAGGAAAAGAAAAAGTATAGATAAAGGCATGGAACAGTAAATTAATACCAAACAATTTTCATCCCGCCGTATATTGCTCCTGCGGGAAAATCGTAGTTAATTGAGGAGACGCTCATGGATGCCGAAAAGCTTGAGCATTTTCAGAAGATTTTGCAAAAAAAGCGGAGTGAGGTTCTTGAGCGAATTGACGATTTGCGCCAGGCAACATTAGAATCAAATTATAAAGACACTCACGGAGAACATTCCGGATATTCCATCCACATGGCTGATATAGGAACTGATGCAATGGAACGCGAAAAAGCTTTTTTATTTCTTTCCAGAGAGGAAAAATATCTTCAGCAAATCGATCAGGCTTTGCAACGGATTGATTTGGGCGAGTACGGGATCTGTCGCGTGTGCGGTCGGCAAATTGATGAAAAGCGCCTGGAAATCGTCCCCACTACCCGTATTTGCGTTCCTTGCAAATTAGAAGAAGCCAAGAAGAACGGATAGTATTTTATGCTAAAAAGGGCCTTCAATAAAGAACATCTATCTATCCTTGTCATCATCCTCTTCATCCTAACCATCGATCAGGTTACCAAATTTATCGCAATGGAATACTTACGCCCGATTCGCTCGATACCGGTCATGGGAAATTTTTTCCGGCTAACCTATGTTGAAAATTCGGGAATGGCTTTTGGTATCCAGATTGATAATAAACTTATTTTTAATGTCCTCTCTATCCTGGCAGTCATAATCATTTTTTACTATCTCTTTAAGCTTAGAAATCACACCTCTTTTAGAACCTCATTTGCAATTATTTTAGGTGGAGCCTTTGGAAATTTAACCGACCGATTTTTTCGTGGCCGGGTGATAGACTTTCTGGATGTTGAATTTTTTGACATTCATTTTTCCGGGGGAAACTTTCTAATGTGGGAACTGCCTGCCTATACCATGTATCGCTGGCCGGTCTTTAACATTGCAGATTTAGCCGTTTCTCTCGGCATGGTGATTATCATTATTGCCGCCTTCATTGAAGACCCGCCTCAAACCGTTGTCGAAAATGCAGTCCGGGAAGAAGTATAAATTCTTTGCTAAAAAATCAGACATAAATCTCCGGCTAGATCGTTTTCTTGCCTCACAATTGTCATACTATTCCCGTTCCTTCTTACAAAAAATTATTAACAACGGATTGGTTCATGTAAACAGTCGGATAGCAAAAGCATCATATAAGGTGCAGGTTGAAGATCTGATCGAGGTTGAAATTCCCCCTCCCGAGCCGTCCTCAATCGAACCGGAAGATATTCCCTTAAATATTGTTTACGAAGATTCCCATTTGTTAGTCCTTAATAAACCGGCCGGGTTGGTGGTGCATCCCGGTGCTGGCGTGCGTCAGGGTACCTTGGTAAATGCGCTGATGCACCATTGCCAAAACTTATCCGGAGTAGGGGGTAAAATGCGTCCGGGAATTGTACATCGATTGGACAAAAATACCTCCGGTCTTCTGGTCGTTGCAAAAGATGATCGCACGCATGTGGCATTACAGGAACAATTTTCCGAGAAAACCGCCTATCGTGAATACAAAGCAATCGTTTGGGGGTTGCCAAAAGATGAGGCCGGAACGATAGAAGCTTATTTGAATCGCAGCAAATCAAATCGAAAAAAATTTGTGGTAGCGAAGGAAGGGAAATCTGCCATAACCCATTATCAGGTAGAAAATTACTATTCATTTCTCTCCTTGTTAAGAGTCTGGCTAAAAACCGGGCGCACCCATCAGATCCGGGCTCACTTTCAATATCTCAATCACCCGGTTTTGGGGGATGCGGAGTATTCCGGTCGGCACAAACAGGTAAATCGTCTTTCCTCTTTATCTGATAAAAAATTTGCTTTATATTTATTGTCTTGTATAAACAGACAGGCGCTCCACGCCTTTCGGTTAGAATTTGTTCATCCGATTGAAAACAAAAAAATGGAATTTACCGCACCTTTAGCTGAAGATATGGAAGGTATTATTCGTGAACTAAACAAACTTGAGGGGAGATCATGAAAGTCACGAAATATGTCACGGGCATTGCAGTATTGATGTTGAGCTATTCTCTTTTTGCCCAACAAGTCAAATTTCTGCATCCGAAAGTTATCGATAATGGAAAAGTTACTCAGGGGGAAGTTATTAACGGGGAGATTCAATTTGTCAATATTGGGGATGATTATATAGAAATCGATAACATAAGACCTAGCTGCGGGTGCACTGCGGTAACACCCAGCAAGTTGGTATATGCAAGCGGAGATACGGCTCGAATCCCTTTTAAAGTAGAAACAAAGAATTTCAGGGGAGTTATCCGCAAAACAATTAAAATCACTTTTAAGGGTGGAGAGCCGAAGAGTCATTTAGTGGTGGTACAAGCAAATGTAGTAACCGAACTCAATGTATCTCCCAGCTTCATTAGCTTCCAGAATGTCCCCTTTCAACCGGACACTACCGTAACCGAGTTTCTGGAAATTGAGAATAGTTCCAATCAAGCGGTTCAGATACAAAAAATTTCTGCAGAAGGCGGCGATCTTAAAATTTTTCCGGATAAAGTATCCATTCCTTCGGGCAAGTCGCATCTTATACGATTGGAATTCACGCCTACCAGGGTCGGGAGAACGAATGCTCGTATCCACATTGTTTCCGATCATACCTCGCAATCCGAGATTAATATTCCCGTCTTTATCAGTGTCGTAAAAGGAGCTTAGTTTTTATCGTTGAACCCTAAGGCAGACACCTTTTAGCCCGATAGATATGCGGTCCATCTTTCATCGTTCCTTGCTCATATCCATCCTCACTCTGTTAATCGGGTTTGGTATAAATCAATTTTACTCGGGGGGGATTCGATGGGGATTACTCAAACCTGAGTTTGGAAATCATCCTAATCCGGCTTCAATCACCTATGTAGATGCCGATTCGGCCTTTACCCTGCTGATGAGCGGACAGGCGGACTTTGTTGATGTTCGCCCAACAGAAGAGTACAATATCGACCACATTCCCGGGGCGATCTCCATGCCTCTCTTGAACTTTTATACTTCTGCAGCAATGCTTGCTACTTTAAACAAGCAGCATACCTACATAGTATATTGCTTTGAAGCAAAATGCCCGGATGCGGAAAAATTGGCAAGCGAGCTCGCGAATCGCGGATTTAGCAATATAATGATCATGTACGATGGACTATCAGGCTGGTTGGAGAGAGGCTATCCGATGGAACGTTAGTGAACCAGTTGTTCGCATTTTATAAAATTCAGAAATTACTACAGGATAAGTTTAAAGAGGGATAAATAAGGTGGTTAAAAAATTCGGGATTAGTTGTAATGAGTATACTATTAAATTCAACCATGAAACCAGAACGCATTCAGTTGTTGAAAAAGACTGTTTTCATCCTCTTACGAATCGGATTCGGTGTTTTATTGATTGCCGCTTCTCTTGACAAAATCCAGCACCCGCTTCAGTTTGCCCAGCTCGTCGAAAACTACCAGGTGATTGGCGAACGGCTATCCCGGTGGATAGCCATTTGGCTTCCCTACCTGGAATTGATCGTTGGCTTGCTATTAATTATTGGTTTCTGGGTCGACACGGCGGTTTTTATCAATGCTTTACTGATGTTACTATTTCTTGCCATGGTAACCCAGGCTTATGCCCGGGGGCTGGATATTAACTGCGGCTGTTTTTCAACCGAAGGCGGCGCCCAGGTAAGCCTGGCAAAACTTGCTGAAAATTTTTTCCTGACGGTAGGAGCTCTGCTACTGGTGTTTTTAGATAAGTCACTAATTTTTAAAAAGTAAACCCACCCTTTTCTCAAACTCCAAAGTTTTCCTCCGCTTCTGTGACTTTTGTCAACAGAATCACTCAATCTTGTCTCTAATTTGCCGTTCCTATTGGGGAACTGTGTCAAATTAATTTAAGACGAAGTTGGGATTTTGATCAAACATTTTTTGTCGATAAAGTTTATTTTGGATATAAACAAGATCAAGATGTGGTAAAGGAACTTTAATTAGTTATAGTTAACATGGACGTCAAAACGAGATTGGAACCACAATATGAACAATTCTAATTCTGCATATGATATTTTGATTGTAGAAGACAATCTCGAGCAAGCTCACTTAACCAAACTATTAGTTGAAGAATACGGTTTTAAAGCCAATTTCTTGACTGATAGCACTCAGGTTTTGAAAACCATCCGATCCGATAAACCAGCCATGGTAATTTTAGATTTAATGATGCCTGAATTAGATGGACTAAGGCTGTGTAAAGCCATCAAAAGCACGCCGGTATTCCGAAACACCAAAGTGATTATTTACTCGGGGAAGATGTATGAATCGGATCGGCGTCGTGCAATAGAATTGGGTGCAGACGCATTCTTTATTAAACCCACCCGGGCAAATATGCTCATTGCTAAGATCAAGGAATTACTCCATCCCATCCATAATGGCGCCTATCAAAATTAAATTTTGGGGTGTGCGGGGATCTATTCCCACCCCGGGACCTCGCACGCTTAAATACGGGGGGAACACATCTTGCGTTGAAATTATTTTTCCGGACCGACCCAAGTTTATTCTGGATGCCGGAAGCGGGATACGTGAATTGGGAAAAGCGCTTTTGGAACCCCTCTTTCCGGTAAAGGCTCATATTTTCCTCACCCATTTTCATTGGGATCATATCCAGGGATTACCATTTTTTAGACCGGCATTTAAATCGGAAAATCACTTTGTTATTTATGGGTCTGATGAACCCAACGTGGAATTGTCAAATATCATCTCCATGCAGATGGATCCTATCTATTTTCCGGTGGCAGTAGAAGATATGCGGGCTAACTTAGAATTTCACTCCCTAAAAGAAGAGACGTTTAAAGTAGAAGATGTATTGGTTCAGACAAAATTTATGAATCACCCCGGATATACTTTTGGCTATCGATACACGTTTGAGGATAAATCGATCGTTTATATCAGTGATAATGAGCCGTTTTTTCAAAGTAACCATAACATTTCCAATGACAATTCGGGAGTGAGTAGTCTGGAAGATCGCTTTGAGAATTTCGTGGATGATAAGGAAGGGGGATTGATCCGCTTTATTTCCGGTGCAGACCTCTTGATTCATGATGCTCAGTATTTTCCGGAAGAATATCAGGACAGGATTACCTGGGGACACTCTCCCTATACTTATACTGTAGATATCGCTATAAAAGGTGGGGTGAAAAATTTAGTCCTATTCCACCACGATCCGGACCATACGGATCAAATGATTGATAAAAAAGCCGACCTGAGCCGCCTTAGGCTAAAAGAAAAGGATTATAACATTCGATGCTTGGCCGCCCGGGAAGGTGAAATCGTTGAGCTTTGAATTTGGAGGAAACTAAAGTTTTATAAATTATAGTCGTTAATAAATTTTTATTTTTTTTGAAAAAAATATAACGGGCAGATCGAACCTGTGCCATGCAGGACTTTATGGGAAGAAGCCTTCATGTGCAGTTCATCTGCCCGTTGTTTGTTGTTATGCTAACGCCTGTTCAAAATCCGCTATTATTTCGTCAGTGGACTCTATTCCAACCGACACCCGAATTAATCCATCCGTAATTCCCAGTGATTGACGAGCTTCTGGGGACATTCCAGCGTGAGAAGTGGTCGCCGGACGAGTAAGCAGCGTCTCGACGCCGCCAAGGCTTGGGGCAATAATTGGAATCGTAACCCTATCCATGAATCTTTGAGCGGCTGACAAACCATCTTTTAATTCAAAACTTAACATGCCGCTAAATCCATCAAAAAGTTCTTTGGCCAGCATATGCGATGGATGCGTTTCCAATCCCGGATAATTGACCCTGGAGACTGCCGGATGTTCTTGAAGATATTGAGCAATTTCTAAAGCACTCCGGTTCTGGAAATTCACTCTCAATGAGAGCGTTTTTATCCCTCTGTGCAATAAATAACAGGCGTGAGGATCCAAAGTCCCGCCCAGGTGATTCAATTTGTGGGTGAATGCTTCAATCAAATCTTTGCGGCCAATTGCGGCACCGGCCACGATGTCTGAATGGCCGTTTAAATATTTGGTGCAACTATGTAAGGAGAAATCAAATCCCCACTCGGCAGGGCGAAAGTTAATCGGGCTGGGAAACGTATTATCGATCAATGAATCAAGATAATTTTTGTGGGCAAATTCGATAACGGATTTAAGATCGGCAACCTGTAACAGTGGATTGGTCATCGATTCTACGTAAATTGCTCTGGTGTTATGGCGAAGCTTCTTATGCCAGGAGTCCGGAGTCGTTGCCATCGATAAAATCATAGCTTATGCCAAAATGCTTTAGTTCATGGGTAACAAAGGTATGGGTACCTCCATACAGCGTATTTTGAATCAGCAAATGATCTCCGCTTGACAGAACGGTAAGTATTGCTGTGGTAATGGCCGCCATACCGCTGCTGGTGACCATCGTCGCCTCGGCATTTTCCAGAGCAGCCAACTTTTTATTCACCACTTCATGGTTTGGGGTGTTATTNNTTTCTTCACCGGCATATTCATAGTTGGCAGACTGAAACACCGGCATGCTTACCGCACCCTTAATTCTGGGATGCGGCTCACCGGCGTGAATCAGTTTGGTTTCGATCTGTTTAAATTTATCAGACATCTGTATTTACCTCTTAAATTTTTTGCAAACTTTTTAAATATTCTTCCGTCTATATTAATGTCTCTTAAACATACCTCCTCCTCCACAAGCCGCCAATAATGGCGGCTTTTTCTTTTAAACAGGAAAAAAGTTGATCGAAACTGTTATCATTAAATAAAGGAGATGGTGTTGGAAGAAGCTCTTTTCCGCCGAAGTTCCAACATGGCATCTAACGCCCGACCTTTGCTTGAATAAATACCGATGCAAACGTAATCGGAATTATAATCCGATTGCATCGCCATAAGATTCCTGCGCACCATTTCTGTTGATTTCCCCAGATGAAATGCATCTTTGGATTGACTATATTCGATGACCCAGGAATTTGATGTTTTCATTAAGATTCTCCCGAACTTTTGTAATTTTTCTTGTCAATGCTTTAGAACTTCATTTATGCGGAAAAGACACTGCCAATTTTAATCACCAGCAATGAATGCAAATATAGCAAGTTTGATGCAAACCTCCAATATCTGCAATCGATTTTTCTTATCTCTATCTCCCCTTCTATTTATTTCTTCGTCAAAATAATAACCTTCTTCAATTCAATTGTGGTTTGCCTTTGGGCATTTAATGCTTCCAAAAAGCAAACATAGGCGCCGATTCGGGATATCCGGCCGTCGTCATCTTTTCCATCCCATACAAATTGTCCTTCATGCGCAGCCGGTTCGCTGTTGGCTAAGAACCGAATTAAGCGCCCCCGGATGTCAAAAATCCGGATGTTCACAAAAGCAATTTCCACGCCCAGTCGGAATTGAATCGCGGTAAAATCCTCAAAGCCATCGCCATCGGGCGAAAAGGGATTGGGCGTTATGGTGAGTTGATTCTCGGCGGGCTGAGCATTGATGAATACAGAATTTTCTCTGCCAGGCGTACTGCCGGAGACCGATGCCGCCCAATTATCGGCGATCTGCCCGTTAAAGGAAGGGTTAAGCTTTTCCAGGGAGGTGCCGGGTTCTATGGTTCGTCCATACCAGTTGGCGGAATAGTTCACCCGCTCATAAGTCAGGTAAGATGGTCCAAACAAGCGAAGGTCATCAAATTGATTGTTTAAGGTGGGAAAACGTTTATGGATGAGTAATTGGCTAAAATTTATGGAATACTGATCGGCAATGGAAGAATCGCCGCCGAAGACTAAATATTCTCCCGGCGGCAACAGATAATCTTCATCAGTCATTTTAACCGTATCGCGGGCATCCGCAAAATGCAGATTGGCCAGATTAACCGCCCCATTACCATCATTGAATAATTCTATCCATTCTTCCTTTTCCGGCGACGGCTCCGCCATGATTTCGTTGATGACAAGGTTGATGCGGGAAGGATCGTCAACGAACACGGATTGAACAGCCACATTATTACTGCTATCGACGTCACCTTCTAAGAAAACCGCTACGCCAAAATTGACCTCTCCAAAGGGGATATCCCGAAATTCACCTTCCAGGAGGATCGAATCATCTACCGCAAGTGTGCGGGTGAATGAGAAGTTATCAATGATTTCATCCTCATCCGGCTGCTGATTCTCATTGCGATCCTCAAAAGTTTGCCAATGGAATTCCTCCACCGATTGCCGGCCAACATTTTTAACCAGCATCTCAAATGGGATGGTCATTCCCACTGAATAAGTGTGGCTCAATAAGGTAAACCGTCGAATGATGAGATCGATTTCTCCGCGAGTTAATGAGTTTCGAAAGCCCGGTGTTCCGTGCAGGCTGCGGCTGTTTCCCCAATTGGCGGTGGAATTGTCCGGGAGGAGTTCGATCTTTTCATCGCTGATGCCAGGATCATTATCCAGGGTATATGTGTATCGTTGCAGGGTGTCCTGGCTGGCATTGATCAACATGACCGTTTCCGCTGTGCTGTTGGATAGCCCCCGACTTCCGATCGTGCTGCCGTCAACGGTCAGCACCAATGCAGAGGCGGGGATTAGGGCATCGTAGGTGGCGGAGGAATCAGCGAAATAATCCGCATCCAGGATAATGGCGTATTGTTCGGGCAGGAGCGTTACGCCGTTGTTTCCCACTTCAATGATGGTATCAAAAGATTCTCCGTCGCCAACCTGCCAGCCGGACAGGTTAACCGAAACAGTCCCGGCATTGTAAATCTCGATGAACTCATCGCTTCCCTCATCGCCATCGGGATCAAACATCACCTCGGTGAGAATGATTTGAGAAGAGGCAACCAAAGGCCATAACACGCAGAGGAAAATAAGCAGTCGCGTTCTCATCGGCGCACGTTTCGGTCTTTTTATTGGAAGTTAGTGGATAAGACTTATTTCTGATACGAGTATCAGAAATAAATGTATGAAAACTCTGGGAAATATCAAAGGGGAGGAAACAGATTATTTAATCTTGCAATAATTTTGTGAAAAAATAAATTAATGATGAAGCCTTCCAAAACTTTATACATAACGCAGCTTCTTAGAACAGGGTGATGACTCCTCCATATTCCGCTGTTTCAATAAGCTGAATCGAATCCACATTTCTGCGAAGAATATTCTCAATCTCCCTGGTTGTGCAATTGCCTCGTTTTATCCAGATGATATATGGAGGAAACCCCTTCAACGCTCCTATGTTGCTGAAATCTCCGTCTTTACTAACAATCACATATTCATTATCTTTTGCATATTGCCAGATCTCTTCATCATGTGCTTCGTCAAGCCCCACTAAATAGACATGATTTGAGCCGGGGTAAATATCATCCAGTTTACTTACTAAATTGGGTGACAAGTTTTGATCAAACAATAACTTCACCCTTGCACCATAATGGTAAATTTCTCACGATCAGCTGCATAACTCAAACATGCCCGGATATCTGCTTCGGTTAGGTAGGGGAAATCACTCAAAATTTCCTCGATTGTCATGCCTGCCGCTAAATAAGATAAAACATCCTGAACCGTAATTCGCATTCCCCGGATGCACGGCTTCCCGCCGCGCTTGCCAGGCTCAATGGTGATAATTCCCTGGTAATTCATCTCTATTTCCTCTGAGTTTTGTTTATATTACGATTTAAATGCAAATTAACATCACCATATGTTGAAATGCAACTGCTAAAACATAGGGAAAAACGCAAATACGGACCGGGGTGCTTCCTTCCCCATTTCACGCCGAAACCACTGGATAAAATTTTCCATTCGCAGATAGTTGCCAAATTCAGAGGATAAAATTGTTATTCTGGAATATTTTGTGAAAAAATGAATTAAATTGACAATTTATGTTTGATTTTGTAAAATAATTAAAGTTCACAGGATTAATTGAATTTGAACGGATTCCTCTCGAAATAAAAAAATCTGAAAAAGCGTTACCTCATCGGGAAGTTTTTGAATCTTTATTCTTTAAATCTTAAGGAAAGATTCCCGGCATGCAGACACTGCTCAAAATTTACCAGGATTGGGGTACTTGTGCTGGCCGGTTGAGGGCCTCCCTGATAAAGGCACTAAGTAAATTCCCGCTCGTAGAGCGACGCTGCCTTCACAATAATATCAACGTCTCTCTTCCCCCTATTCTCTGCTTTCTGCTTACTGCTACTGTCTACTGCCTCTGCATACTTCTTACTTTTTACTTTTTACTTTCCATACCTCCCCGCAAATTTCACGCTCATAATTTAGCAAGCCCGTCTTTCTCAAATACTCCCTGCCAAATTTTTGTTGGCATTTTCGCTTCCGGTAAAGGAAGGTGGGTTTTATCGGCGAAACAGGTTTTGCAGCGCATTTTTGTTTGGAAACCACCTTAATTGAATCTATGAATCTTAAAATAGTTAGAGCCACGTCTCGTTAATACGAGGAAATGAAAATAAGTAAACGCAAACATTATTTTTCAATCGAAACATAATATGGAGGTAAAAATGAATATATTAAATAGACAGAATAACCTTTTTATCTTAACTTTTGTTTTAATTGTGTGCCAAGAATTTGTTTTCGCGACCATGATTGAAAAAATGAGCCTGAACGAAATAGTTAATCAATCAGATTTAATTATCGAGGGAACTGTTTCAACGATTGAGAGTCACTGGAATGAGGAAAGAACTATGATATATACCGAAGTCGGAATTACCATACAACGAATTGAAAAGGGAAGCATAAAGGATTCAACTATTACAATAAGGTTTATTGGAGGCCGTGTAGGAAATAAGGCTGTAATCGCATTAGGCACGCCGGTTTTTAATAAGCATGAACAAGTCCTTTTAATGTTAAAAGAAATATCAGCTCAATCACTAAATTTTTTTCTTGGAGAGCAAACCACAGCAAGATTAAACGATGCGTATAGCATAGTAGGTTGGCATCAAGGATATTTTAATATCTTTACTGATGCCACAAACGGCCAAAAAATGTTGAAACAGTATAAGGCAACAAAATTGGACCTGGTTGGCAATATTTCGGAAAAATTTAATTTGCAAAATCTTCCCTATTCAAAATTAATTAATATTATAGACCGAAAAAAAATCAGAACTAAAACTAAAAATTAAGAACAAATAAGGAATTTATGATGAAATATTCTCGCTGCGGATTTTTTCTTATAATTATAATTTGTTGGGCAATGGCATGCCACTCTACCGTCCCTACTGAAACCATTGGCCAATCACACTCAAGTAAAGTTTATGTGGCCAATAGTGGCAGTAATTCCATATCCGTTATTGATGTGAATTCTGATATAGTGATCAAAACCATTCCTACCGGTAAAAAACCAGTGAGTATGGCGTTCTCACCGGACCAATCTCTATTAGCAGTTGCCAACAAAGGTTCCAAGGATATCTGGCTAATCGACACCAATAAGGATACCATAAGATCAATTATTTCTCTGGTGAATGGCTTCGTTCCATTGAAACTGGTCTTCGGAGATCCTGATTTATTGCTAATGTCTGTTGTTAATCAGCGTCATCAAGATTACGTTATTTCTATGACGTTACATGCGCCAACTCAAATTGACACAGTTGCACGATTAGGTTTTCGTCCAACAGAGATGGTGGTTTCTAGGAAGCATCGGATATTATGCGTTGTCGGTGATGTTGCTGATGAAATTGCTGAATATGTGCCTAATAATGAACCCGGGACGGTGATGAATTATGAGACTCAAGAAGTGCTGATGAGAGCCACCACCAACGGTTTTGGCGCGGTGATCACCCCAAATGAACGTTTCATATATATCAACAACCTGTTGGGATATTTTGTTAAATGGGATGTTGTAAAGCAACATAGCGAACCCATCAGAAGCATCCATACCCATGCCGGAGACATGGTATTTAAACAGAGTGATACAATACAAGTTTTTTATCGAGTTTATCCGGGTAATTTCATGCTTTCGGTGGTTTCATTACAGGATACGACAGAAACTTACTATGAATTACCCTATGATGGAGATTACTTGGCTATGTGTAACCCAAAAAACCGATTGTATATCGTTCACACCGACCGGGGTCAGGTGAGTGTGTATGATTTAGCGAAAATGTCAATAACTAAAACCATTCCTGTCGGACAATCACCGACGGACATTTTAATTTTAGAAAACACAACGGGAAGGAAATAAAAATGGGAAGAAAGACTTATTTATTTTTGATCTTAATATTTTGCCCTCTAGCTATTATTTATAGTCAAACCGTTGATTTAGGCTTTACGGTTTATAGAGGAGTTGCTCTAAATAGAAACGCTTGGGGTATTAATTTCGTAAGTCCTAACACCGTAGATCCAAATTATGACTTTTCTCGCAAGGTACCAACTAACTCCCATCTTACAGGTGAGGATCTCACCTCTGCATATGCAAGGTTTTATTGGCTGACTCCGTTCAATATAAGAGATATAAATCGTCCGTCAAATATTAATTTAGAGGATATGTGGACTGCCTTAGAAGGGGCGGTCAAACAATGGACTTCAGGTGATAGTCCTGAAACAACTGTTGCTGTAACCCTTGGAGAAGAATCATCTTATGATATTGGATGGGATACTTATAATAATATCCTATTTATGGACGATTTTGATGCCCAAGGTATATCCGCCAAAGCGCTTACACTTATGTATGTTGAGATAGATGAATATTCAACCAATCAGTACCACGCATCTATGTGGGAAACAGATATCGTTTTAAATAATGATCAATCGAGCCACACCTGGAACACAAATGGCAACATGGATTTTGCTAGTAATTTGGATTTACAGAGTGTAATCACACATGAAATGGGGCACGCGATAGGCATTGGACATTCATATTTAGGTAAACAATTCGTTAATGGTATTATTCATCCGACTGGTAATGAGGTAATTCCCATCTCAGATCCAAATGAATGGCCAACGATGTGGCAAAATGGCATTTATACTAGTCAAAATAATAGTTTTATCACCCTTCCCACAGATCAACCGAGAACTATCGCACAAAATGATATTGATGCATGTATCTGGATTTACAACTCAACTTTTAATAATGATGTCTTCCCTACATCTCAAAGTAGAAATGATTATAAGTCTGCTGGTTATGTCCTCCAAGATATCCGTATTCCTCCGAATATGTGCGTTCAAATTCGAGACGGATATGAGTTAATAATGTGGGGGGGATTTGGTGAAAAACTTATTGTAGAAGAAGACGCGTGCCTGGAAATATTGCCTGGCGGTTGTTTGGAATTGGTAGATGTGGAATTGGTACTTGACCCTTTTGCTGCTTGTTATGTATCGCCAACTGGATGTCTAGAAGCAAGTAAGGAAACCGGATGTGTATTTGTAAGCAGTCATAGTGAATTTACTATCAAAGCTGGTGGAGAAGTAGTTTTTAATGATAATGGCTTTATGATTGTAGAAGATGGTGGCACAGTCATTTTGGAAGACAATGCTAAATTAATATTTGAAACGGATGCTCAACCGTTTGAGATTCGTCCGGGCGCCAAATTCAAACTCGGCAAAGGTGCCGAAATCATTGTCAAAGGTCCCATCGATGCCCAGGGAACCGCACAGAATCCCATTACCTTCGAATCCCTTTACAAATTCCCCACTACCGATGACTACTGGAAATGGCTAAAACTGGACGGAACCCAGGATGGCGATCCCCCACCGGAGCGCATCCTCGATCATGTAGTGATTGAACATGCCGACTACGGAATTTATGCTACCTATGCCTCCAACTTTAACCTGACCAACTCCACCGTTCAAAACTGCCTGCAGAATCTCTATCTTAGCCATTCCGACGCCTATATCGACGGCAACGTTATTGCTAATGCCAGCGGATCGGCCTTCAACGCGCATGGCATTTATCTTTACAGCTCTTCGCCGTCTTTTTACAACAACACCATCAGTAACAATACGGTCGCGGGAGTATATTGCTACAACTACAGCTCGCCTGAATTTGGCTCATCTACCAGCTCAACCTACGGCCTGAATGAGTTGAACGGCAATGATCACGGCATTTATGCCAATTATTACTCAAATCCGTTTTTGGGGGATACCATTCCGGATACCGAAGGCACCTACCGGCTGGGCGGCTATAACAGCATCCACGATAATGCCAGCTCTGCCGTCAAAGCGGTGGAAAACTGCGACATTCAAGCCCAATATAACTGGTGGGGCATGTATCCGGTGGAAGCCGGCATTTTTGACATCGAGGAAGGCAGCACCATCGACTATGCCAATGCATTGACTTACGATCCGGTGAATGACGATCCCCAATCATTAACCACTGGCAAAATTAATACAACCCGGGAAATGGGCTCTGCATTGATGTCTGGACATCAGGGATTTAACCCAGCGGGTGGAGAGAATTTCACACCACGGGAGTTGTTGCGGCTGGCCAAAAAGCTACGCATTCAACAAACCCCAAAGCTGGCCATTCCGGTGTACAAACAACTGCTTACCCAATATCCAAACCGGGTGGAAGCTCGCTGGGGACTCATTGAGTTGATTTCAACTTTCAAAGAAGCCAGGCTGGACAGTTCGGTGCATTTTCTGCGGCGATTGCAGAATACCCATCCCAGCGGCAAGATGATCCGCATCGCCTCTGATTTACTGACCGTTGAACATTTGCAGAAAAAAAACGCCTCCCAGGCGATTGCCAATGCGCGCCAAATTTTAACCAATTATCCCAATACGGAAAGCGAAAAGATTGCCCTGTTCGATTTGCTGAATATCTTTCTCCATTTCCGGGAGGATTCGCTGCAGGCGCAGGGGTATTTGACTCAGCTCGAACAAAAATATCCCAACGATCCGTTGACCTGGCACGGGCAAATGCTCCTCAATAGCGGCAGGATGTCAACACCGGCCGGAACCATGACCGGCAGTTCCCTCGCCAAAGGGAAGGCGACCACCTCACCGGAGATACCCGGGAAATTTGAGGTTTTTCAAAATTATCCGAACCCATTTAATCCCGCTACCACCATCCGCTTTGGGTTGCCGGAAGCCGACCAGGTGCGAATAACAGTTTACACCTTAACCGGTCAGCAAGTGGTTACGTTGATGGATGACTATCTTGAGAAAGGATTTCACGAAGTGAGCTGGAACGGGAAGGATGCTGCGGGAGAAGCAGTGGCGTCAGGTATTTATATCTACTACATCAAGGCAGGACGGCTTCGCCTGGCGAAGAAGATGATGCTGATAAAATAAACTGCCTGTACAGTTAAGAGTTTTTTTTAAAGGCGACCAAACCCTCTAAACTCAAACCGACAGGCAGTTCAATAATTGGGCATTTCGATCTTACTTTGCTAAAGATCGAAGTGCCCAAAAAAAATATATTCCTCAATCCTCTTCCAAAGGAATAGACTCTTTCGCATTTTCACGAACGACTTTTTTGCCCAGAACCGTTTCACCATCCCAGTTTCGCCACCACTCCAAATTAATTTTTACGCTCCCGATAAATGCTTTCATTTTTGCAAACACCGGGACACTCTGAGGTTCAGGCGAAAACCATCCCTCAAAATCTTCTTTTATTCCGGCAATGCCAACGAATTTCATTTTGCCGTCCAGGTAATACCCATTGACTTTCTCGCCTTTAACTTTAACCTCTTCTCTTTTACCTTTAAAATTGATGCCCGTCGCTTTGAGTTCGTTAAACGCAAATACCGGAACATCGTCGCTTCGGTCATTTTTTGCCCGGGCTCTGGCGTAGAATAGTAGCGACAGTCCGTCCTGAACTTTGGTAGGCAAGGCAGCAGTGGAATCTATGGTGACGGTGGTATCATTTCTAAAATGCCTTTCCACCCGAATTTTTATTTTCGATGAATCATATAGCATATCGTAACGGGTGTATAGCCAGTAATCCCGTTGTTTTTCATAGGCAATAAATGCATGGGCGTAAACATCCTCATCAATATAGCTTTCGTAGGTGTCATCGATATCAACGAAGGGTATGGCATCACTGGATCTAATGCGCAGTTTACAGTAATAAACCGGATGATCGCGCAGCGTATCTTTATCGATTACCTGGATATGGAGGCTGCCAATGGTCAGAAATGTATATTTTACTTTATAGAACAGCTCTTCACCAACCGCCCATTTGAATTGGGAATCGTTCTTATCATCTGCATAACTGCTTTGAGCCCACACACAAAGGAAGAAGAAAATCCAGAATATAGTTTTGTAGCGTTTCATCAACCCGACTCCTCTTGACTGCCGTCTTGTTTATTTAATAATGAGTGCGTATCACAATCATGAAAAATGGCTCTAAATTTAGTTTTTATCCATACTAAAAACAAGGTAACAAAAATCCAAGTAAGAGCTTAGTTAACCTCTGAGCTCTCTGCCTGCCTGCTGCCCGCCTGGCCAGTCTGTCTGCAACAGGCAGGCGGACAGGCAGG
>JABAHQ010001510.1_pt1 | contig 25826 bp, 26 predicted proteins | sample 7062091 | NCBI WGS metagenome assembly JABAHQ01 (sample SAMN14534359, study PRJNA622989) | marine sediment metagenome | biome: marine biome [ENVO:00000428]; feature: marine pelagic biome [ENVO:01000023]; material: deep marine sediment [ENVO:00002113] | place: India: Gulf of Kutch | collected...
TACGGGTGGCTCAGTCATTACAAGGTGCGAGACCTTGTAGGAGGTGCCTTATCCCCCCTCACCCCTAGTTGGAGGCCCGAGAATGTCTAAGAGAATTCTCAACTCAAATTTTAGAAAAGATGAGTGGAAAGGGAATGGAAGGAAGGTGAAAATTTGGTCCCATCTACCTCCCTTCCCAAACCTCGCGGAGCCTGGTTAACCCTTCTTCGACCTGGGACCACCTTCCGGAGCCCAGGGGAAAGTCGAGGGTGAGGAAGCCGGCAAAGCCTGTCTTTCTGAGCTCATCCACCAACGGTTCGAGCTCGGTGTGGGGGCCGAGGGTTACCTGAGCCACTCTCTCGTGGAATTCCCGCAACAGATCTAGCGGGGCCCGGCCGCCCTCGCTTGCCTGATCAGGGCTGAAGCTCAATTTTAATCCCGTATCCAGGGCCTCTTCTAGCTCTTCCGCCGCAGACGGATAGCCTAAGGCCAGGTTCCCGATGGCCAGAGATTGGTCGAGCTGGCGGGCCAGGGGAAGGAGCTCGCTGATTCCCTCTTTGAACCGCTGATCGGCGTCGAGCCCCCGGTGAAAGCGAGGGAAAGGGATTGATCCTCCGTGGAGGGTGAACAGCTCCGCGTCGAGCTTGGCGGCGATGGCCAACGTATCCTCAATCTCCCGCAGGGAGAGCTGATGAAGCCCCTCATGGGGGGTGATCAATGAGGGCCAGGAGACCGGAGCGTGGACTAAAACCTTTACCCCTTTGACCAGGTTCCGCAGTCGCCGGATTTGGCGCTCCCGCAGCCCGCCATTGCCCGGGGGGTACTCCAGGCAGAGCTCGAGGCTCTCCACACCGGCCGCGCGAGCGTGGTGGACCTCTTCATCCCATAGTTCTTCATCCCTTCCCACGATGAAAATCGTAACCCCGATTGTCGGTCGGGCCATCCCTACAACTGGCGGAGGAGGTTGACCAATTCCAGCAAGCTCTCCGCCGCCTGGACCCCCTTGTGGAGCTTCATCCCGGATCGCTCCAGGGCCTGCTCCGTCGTATCGGCGGTGAGAACTCCGAAGACCAGGGGCGTCCCTTCGAGGCTCAAGCGCGCAAGTTCCCTTGTTACTGCGGCGGCGAGGCACTCGAAGTGGGGCGTCTCCCCGCGGATCAGGCAGCCGAGCGGAAGAATCCCATCATATTTCTCCGATCGGACTAACCTTTCCGCTACCTGGGGAAGCTCGAACGAACCGGGAGCCCAGTAGATGTCTATATCATCGCGCTCCACCCCCCCGCGGACCAGCCGGTCGATCGCCCCGGCGAGCAACCGCTCGGTGATAGAGCTGTTGAATCGTCCCACCACAATCCCGATTCGAAGTCCCATTCCCTGCAGCGAACCGCTTAGCTCTCTCATCTTTCCTCCTCATCGGGAAGCCTGATCAAGTGGCCCAGCTTCTCCTTCTTCACCTTGAGGTATTCATAGTTATGCTCGCTTGCCCTGACCTGGAGCGGGACCTGCTCCATAATTCCCAACCCATAACCTTGTAGCCCGACGACCTTCTTGGGGTTGTTGGTAAGCAGCCTGATGGTGGAGAGCCCCAGGTCTTTCAAGATCTGGGCGCCGATGCCATAATCCCGCAGGTCCTCCTGAAAACCAAGTCTCCTGTTGGCCTCGACGGTGTCAAGCCCTTGGTCCTGGAGCACATAAGCCTTGATCTTATTTGCCAGGCCGATTCCCCGTCCCTCCTGGCGGATATATAACAACACACCTTGTCCTTCGGCCTCAATCCGCCTCAGCGCCTCGTGGAGCTGAGAGCCGCAATCGCAGCGCTGCGAGAGGAAGGTATCGCCGGTGAGGCACTCGGAGTGGACCCGCACTAAGACATTCTCTTTTCCCTTCACTTCGCCTTTCACCAGGGCTACGTGCTCCTTCCCGTCGACCTCGTTGCTATAAGCGATGATCCGGAAGCGGCCAAACTCCATGGGGAGATCGGCCTCGGCCTCCCGCTGGACCAACTTCTCCCTCCGGGAGCGATACCGGATCAGGTCGGCAATCGAGGCCATCTTCAGGTTATGTCCTTTAGCGAACCGCTGAAGCTCCGGCACCCGGGCCATGGTTCCATCCTCATTCATGATCTCGCAGATCACTGCCGCAGGATAAAGCCCGGCGAGCCGGGCGAGATCGACGCTTGCTTCGGTATGCCCCGCGCGGCGGAGGACGCCCCCGGGCTTAGCCCGCAAAGGGAAGATATGGCCAGGCTGGACGAAGTCCCGCGGTTTCGCACTGGGATCGGCAAGAAGCTGGATGGTGAGCGCCCGGTCAAAGGCCGAGGTACCGGTGGAGATCCCATATTTGGCATCGACGGAGACGGTAAAGTTGGTCTCATGGCCGCTGCCCCCACCGGCCATCAGCCGCAGCCCCAGTTCCTCCGCCCGCTCCTCGCTCAGCGGGACGCAGATCAGCCCCCGGGCGAACTTGGCCATGAAGTTGACCTTCTCCGGGGTGACCTTCTCCGCGGCCATGACCAGGTCGCCCTCGTTCTCCCGGTCCTCNNTCGCCCTCGTTCTCCCGCTCCTCATCGTCAACGACGATGACCATCTTCCCCGCGCGGATCGCCTCGATTACCTCTTCTGGGGCGTCGAAGTCCATGGGCCCTCCCTTAATAACTTTGCCACGTACTTCCCCAAGAGGTCGAACTCCACATTGACCCTATTCCCCGGGCGCTGGTATCTCAGGTTGGTCAGCCCATAGGTTCGGGGGATGATCGCCACCTGGAAGCGGCCTCCCTCAATATGGAAGGCGGTGAGGCTGATTCCGTCCACGGCCACCGAGCCCTTCTCCACCAGGAGATGGTCGAACTGGGCTCCAACCCTGAAGCCGAAGATGTAGAAACTTCCCTGCTGGTTGATGGAGATGATCTCCCCCAGCGCATCGACGTGGCCGAGGACCAGATGGCCGTCGAGCCGCCCGTCGGCGGCCACTGGCAGCTCCAGGTTGACCTTATCACCGGGGCGCAGCGACCCGAGAGTGGTCCGTTCCAGAGTCTCCGGGCTCAAGTCCGCGGTGAACCCGCCTTTTGAGACCTCACCGGCAGTGAGACAGACCCCGTTTACGGCAATACTTCCCCCGGGGGAGAGGAACAGCTTTGGGGGTGGGATTACGGTCAACTTTCCCTTACTCCTCACCCAGCTTTTGACCTCTCCCACTCCGATGATGATCCCGGTGAACATCTCTGCTCCCAGTTTACCCTAGCCGGATGGGGAAAGCAATGAGTTGCAATGGCAACCCGGGTCGATTAAACTTTAAGGCAGCTTCAACCGAGGGAGGCCAGAGCAGATGCGCAGGATCGCTGTGTTATCATTATCGATTCTCTTGCTGATGATCTTAGCCCTAACAACGGCTGATGGGAGGGGCTATGAGGGCCGGGTCATAGAGCCGATCGTTCGTGACCGTGGAAGTTTTCAGGATATCGAGATCCGGACTGAATTGAGCGATTACATCTTTTCCACTGAGAATGGTGAACTTCGCAGCGTCTTCCTCCACTTCGCCCCCTATGGACTGCATAAGCTGGAGTTGATCACCGATACCAGTACCGATTCCTCCACGCTCGCCCGAAGTTATGTCGGAGGCGGGGTCTTCCCCTTTACGCTGGGGCTCGCCCAGGGGGAAGGACCATGGGACTACCGCCTTTTGAAAAGGGATGCAGAGCAGGTCCGGTTGGAGTTCAGCAAAGACGTGGGGGACTTGCAGATCAAGAAGATATACACCATCCGCAATGGATCCCACCTATACGGTGGATTTCGAGCTCATCATGGGCAACAGGTCCTCGGTTGACGCCTCCTTGGAGGGCTTTAAGCTGCTCTTGGGGACGGCCGCGGGCGAGGACCGCTATCTCTTTGATGGGAGACGGACGGAGGAACCTCTCACCGAGTACGAACGGTTTGAGGGGTTAGGTACGGTGACTAATAAGGCGGTTCTCTTTTTGAAGAATCGCACCTCAGGGCTTGCGCCGAGCAGGGAGTACGATGAGCGGAATCGGCTGGTCCTCGGGGTGAAATCAGGAAGCCTGAAGCTCTACCCGGGCGAGGAGCGGAGCTTCCGCTTTACCCTCTATGCCGGGCGGCCGAAGTGGACCCTTCTCCAAAAATCAGGGATCGAGCGGATCTTGGATGTGGGAGTCTTCAGCCAAGCGCTGATCGCCGTGGTAAAATTCCTCGACTGGCTCTACTCCGTCACCGGCAACTACGGCTGGGTGATCATCCTGTTCACCATCGTCGTCCGGATAATCCTCTTCCCGTTGATGCGAAAGCAATACTATTCCATCGCCAAGATGCAAAGGCTCCAGCCGAAGATCCAACAACTTCAAAAGCGTTACAAAAAGGAACGGGAGGTCTTGCAGAAGAAGATGATGGAGCTCTATCAGAAGGAGGGGATCAATCCTCTCTCTGGTTGCCTCCCAATGCTGATTCAATTTCCCATCCTCTATGTCCTGTGGCGGGCAATCCTCTACTCCGCGGAGCAGATCCATCTCTCCCCCGGATTCCTGTGGATGTCGGACCTCTCCGTCGCCGACCCCTACTACATCATCGTCGTCTTAAACGTGATCGCGATGATCTTGCAAAGCAAGCTTTCCAGCCCGGGTACCGGCGGAGGACAGAGGCAAAACTGGGCTCTGGTCTATGGGATGCCACTATTCATGGGCTTTCTGCTGCGGAACTTCCCTGCGGGGATGTGGTTATACTGGCTCCTCACCACCGTCTTCCAGCTCGGCCAGCAATGGCTGATCAATCTGGAGATAGGGAAGCTGGAGCCTGCCGTTGTCCAATCCGAGGCCGACGAACTCCCGGAGGAAGAGGGAGCGGATGAAGGCTGAGGTCGAGTCGGTGATCCGCGAGTACCTTGGCGGCTTGCTCCAGATCTTGGGAGAGCCGCTGGAGCTGAAGTTGGAGGAGCGCCCGGGGGAGGTCCTGGTCGATCTGCGGGGTGTGGAGACCTTCTCCGGCGAGGACCGGGAGACCCTGCACGCGATCGGTTATCTGGTGGAGCTGCAGCTACGGCGGCGGCTACGGGAGGGCCTGCGCGTCCAGATCGACATCAACGGCTACCGCCACCGGCGGAAGGAGGAACTCCGACAGATGGCCCTGAAATTGGCGGAGGAGGTGAGAGGAGAGCGCAAAAGGATCAGGCTCAACCCCATGGAACCCTGGGAGCGGAAGGCAATCCATGAGGCCCTCTCCAGCCTGGCGAGCGTGCGGACCCACTCCGAGGGGCGCGGCGCAGGACGGAGGGTGATCATTGAACCGACTTCCCGATGATACGATTGCAGCTATCTCCACTCCGCTCGGCGAGGGCGGGATTGGAATTGTGCGCCTCTCCGGTTCCCGGGCCTTGGAAATCGTGGATGGGGTATTTTGCGCCCCTAACGGGGTTAGCTTGCAGGATGTCCCTTCCCACACCATTCATTACGGCTTCATCGAGGACGAGGGGATAAGAATTGATGAGGTCCTCGTCGCGGTGATGCGCGCTCCCCGTACTTATACCCGTGAAGACGTCGTAGAGATCGACTGCCACGGGGGAATCGCCCCCCTGCGGCGGGTCTTAGAATTGATCCTGGCCAAAGGAGCGCGGGCAGCTCAGGCGGGGGAGTTTACCAAGCGCGCCTTCTTGAACGGTCGGATCTCCATCGACCAGGCCGAGGCGGTCTTGGACATCATCCGGGCCAAGACGGAGCTGGGGCTGGAATTGTCGCTTCACAGGCTGACTGGCCGCTTCTCCCGACCGATCAAACAGATAAGAGCAAAGCTCCTCGACCTTTTGGCCGGTGTCGAGGTGGGGATTGACTTTCCCGACTATGAGGCAGAAGCCCTCCCTCGCAGGGAGCTCATCGCCAGCCTGGAAGAGGCCCTCCGACAGGTGGAATACTTTCTCCAACGGGGCCGCGATGGGCGAATCATCCGTGAGGGTTTGAAAATAGCGATAGTCGGCCGGCCCAACGTGGGAAAATCGACCCTTTTAAACGCCCTCTTGCAGGAGAACCGGGCGATCGTCACTCCCGTTCCCGGGACGACCCGCGACCGACTGGAGGAGTGGGTCGAGCTAGATGGCATCCCTTTCAAACTGATTGACACCGCGGGGTTGCGCGAGGTCCGGGACGAGGTAGAGCGAGTCGGGGTGGAATTGGCGCTGTCTACCGTAGAGGGAGCCGATCTGGTACTGTTTATGCTCGATCTGAGCGAGCCGCTCGATCCTGAGGACCGGGCCATTGCCGAGAAGCTGAGGGAAAAGAGAACTTTGCTCCTGTTGAACAAGGTTGACCTGGGACGGAGCTTCTCCGCCGCGGAGGCGATTCAAGCCCTGGGAGTTGATCCAAAGGACGTCTTGGAACTCTCGGCGCAGTTTGGGGAGGGGTTGGAGAGATTGAAGAAAAAGCTGGTTGGGCTGGTCTGGGAGGGGAGGCTGGATCGCCGCGAGGACGTCTTCTTGTTGAACATCCGGGAGAAGGACCTCCTCCAGCGGGCCCGGCAAGCTCTGGAAAGAACCCTGGCCGATGCCCGAGAAGGGGCGACCTCGGACCTGCTGGCGGTGGGGCTGGAGGAGGTCCTGGAGATCCTGGGCGAGCTGACCGGGGAGAACCTCACCGAAGAGGTCCTCGACCGAATCTTCTCCGATTTCTGCGTGGGGAAGTAGCCNNCTTGAGCCTGGTGATGGAAGAGGAGATATCCGAGGGCCTGCAGCTCATCTGAGCGGCAATATCAGTCAACCTCGCTTCATCTAAATCGGCAAGGGTTCCAATGATTCGTCGCTGCAAATTGCTAAACCTGGAGAGCCAGCGCGCCTCAAACTCACCGTCTAGCTCCTCCAGCATTGTGGCAAAGGAGTCCCTTACCTTCTCTTCGCTTACCTCATGTTGGGCTTTGAATAGTGCATCTTGAACCACAATCAGGCCCAACTTCTGGATGTAGAACGGGATGCCTCCGGTCAACCTGCGGAAGGGTTCGGCAGCCTTCCTGTCAATAGAGATACCCACCACCTTCAGCTGCCTCTGCACGAAATCCACGACCTCCTCCATCCCCAACGGCTCCATGTAATGCTTCGCCACCATGAGATAGAGGGGGGACTCCTCCTTCAAGAAGATCTCCGACANNCCTTGAGGGAAGATCCAACTCCTTCTTGAGCAGATTGAAGATATACTCATTGAACGCGACTATCTCTTGAAATTCGTCCAGCAGGAATACGATCCCTAAGCCCTTTTCCTTAGCAAGCTCTCGATAGAATCGAAAGGCGGCCCTCACCAACTCCTTCTCGTCTGCCTCCTTCTCCCTGAACTTAAGGTATACCTTGCCCAGCTCCCCGATACTTCCCCCGATCTCATCGAGCCTCTGGGATGCACTTAGGATCCTCTCCTTGAATATCTCCTTAAAGTTGACCCATAGCCCCGAAATCTTTCTCTTCCTCTCGTATTCGGACAAGAGGGCAGCGACGGCAATCCTGTAGAAATCGGTGTAACTGGCCATCTCGCGACAGTTGACATAGGGCACCAACAGATCTTTTTCGCCCTTGACTCGCAGCCTAAGGTTGTGCAAGAGGGAGGATTTGCCATAGCGCCTCGGGGCCAGAATCAAGTTATTCTGGGTCAATCCCCGCAGGTCGCTGGAGAGCTTCTCCAGCTCATTCTCTCGGCCGACGAAGTAAGGGGGCTCGACTGCACCGCCGACCTTGAACGGTGCCTCGCTCATCTTGATCCCTCCGAGTAGCCAAATCTGGCTATAGCCACCATTGGCTACTTAAGTTTAGCAGATTCCGAAGCCAAGCTCCAAGCTCTTCTCCGGCAATGGTGCATTTTTTGAATCAGTGCCGTCCCTCCGGTGCAGCTTACTTCACAGGACAAAGGTAAACCTTCTCCCTAACCCCGTTCTTTGGCCGCGCTGACCCTGCGGACTATAATGAACGTAATGAAGCTTACATTGGCGCTTCTGCTCTCCCTGCTCCTCGGCTGGGGGCTGGCCCGGCGCAGGCCCGATCTAGGCTTGTTATCCCTGCCGCTCCTTCTGCCCCTCCTGGGCTTTGACCAACGCCTTCTTGGCCTGGGATTGGGCCTGGCAGTGCTCATCGCCGGAAGAATTCTCCAGCAGCGGTTTAAACCCTCGCCGCTCTTCAAGTTATCCTCGGTCATGCTTGCCGGACTGGGCGCTTACCACTTCGGCTTCCGCATCTCCTTTGTCACCAATCCCGAGGGCGGGTTTATTTACCTCTCATACCTGAGTCTCCCCTTGACCCTGCTCTGGATCGCCGCTGTATCACACTCCTTGAGCCTCATCGGCTCCTGGGGAGAGAGGGGAGTAGCCCTCAAGGCGGCCCTCATCGCCGCCCTGGCCTTCCTAACTGTGGGCCTCCTCCAGGGGCAGCCTCTGGAGTTGGCCCTGGCGCTGATAACAGGGTTGATCGGGTTTATCTTGGCCTCCCTCTTCCGCGGGGGCGGTAAGGAGGCCTTCGCCGAGGGGCTTGGCTTTACTCTGGCCCTCATCTCCATCGCCGGCGTCCTCAAGACGGCCGCATCCCTGGCCCTGCTGGGACCACTGCTCACGCTCGGCCTGCCGCTTGGGACGGCCTCGCTCCCCCTCGTCTATGGTGAGGTGCAAAGATCGGTGATCCTGCGGGTATTCCGCAGCTATGGCCTCCTCATCTATCTGGCCACAAGCTGCCTCAGTGTCGGCCTCCTCCTGCTCGCCCGCGCGCCGAGGCCGCCGACCATCCTCATCCTTGGAGGGATTACGGTCGGCGGCGTGCTCCTCTGGCGCTGGTCCAGAACTGCTCATGATGACCTAACCGCTACTGGTAACCACCTTTGGTTGTTCAAGGTTCCCCTTGCTCGATTGGGTCTAGCAGAGGCAGTGGACCGGTTGGAACTCCGGCTCCATTCAGGAGAGCAAACGACGGTCGCCACTCCTGATACGGCAGCGGTGATGCGGGCCCAGCGAGACTCAAGACTCCTGGAGGCCTACCGGCGGGCGGACCTGGTCACTCCCGATGGGATCGGCCTCGTCTGGGCCTCCCACCTCCTCGATGCCTCGCTTCCTCAGAGAGTCACCGGAATAGACATGGCTGAAGAGATCTGCCGTCGCGTCTCCCGGCAGGGTTATCGAATTTTTCTCCTCGGAGCGCGGCCAGGAGTGGCCGAAGAGGCAAAAGAGAAGCTGGAGGAGAGGTTTCCCGGCATCAGGATTGTCGGAACCCACCACGGCTTCTTTGGGGATAACGAGGAGGTCATCGATCAGATCAATGCTTGCGGGCCGGACATCCTGTTGGTGGGGCTGGGGGTCCCCCGACAAGAGCTCTGGATGATGGAAAATAAAGATAGGCTCACGGTCAAATTGCTTCTCGGGGTGGGAGGGAGCTTCGACGTGCTGTCCGGAAGGCTCCCTCGCGCGCCGCTCCCCTGGCAGCGGCTGGGACTGGAATGGGGATATCGCCTTCTTCTCCAACCCTGGCGGGCCCCCCGCGCGCTGGCCATCCCCGCCTTCCTGTTAGAGATCCTCCTTTTGAAACTAGCTCANNGGTCCTCCAGGGCAAGTTGAACCTTTATCCGGCCGAGCCACTCGTCCCGACCGAGCTTGAAGACCAGGCCAACCTTCCCCAGGTCCCAGAGCCTAGGGACATAACGGCCCATGCCGAAGCCGATACACTCAAACTCCCTTCCCCCAACCTGGACCCGACATTTCAGGTGGCTCCCCCCGCTTCCCACTATCTCCACCGCGGAGAGACCGGCGCGGGGAAGGAGGAAGCGGGGCTCGGGATTCCCCATCCCAAAGGGGGCTAGTCGCTGGACCTCCTCGTATAACTTAAGGGAAATCTCTTCCGGCTCCAGCGGCGTGTCGATCNNAGGTAAGGGATATTCCGGTTGTCGATCGAGAAGCCGGCGGCCATTTGATGACCACCGTAACGCAACAGCAAGTGGTTGAACTGCTCCAGTCCCGCCATGAGGTCGAATTCAGGGATGGAACGCCCTGAGGCGCGGCTCTCCGCCTCGCCTCGCGAGATGAGGATCGCCGGACGGTAGTAGCGCTCCACCAGTTCGGAGGCGACTAGGCCAATGATCCCCTGATTCCAGTAGTTCCCCTCGAGAATGATGATCTTATCCCGCCGCGGGTCGCTCGCACCACCGCGGATCAACTCCTCCGCTTGATATAGCAGATCGTCCTGGGCAATCTGGCGGTCCCGGTTGTAGTCAGTGAGGATCTCAGCCAGATATTCCGCCCGCCGGCGGCTCTCGGTGGTGAGCAATAAAAATGCGGCGCGAGGATCGCCGACACGGTTGGCCGCGTTCAGTTTTGGGGCAATGACGTAGCCCACCCTGCCCGCGGTCAGCCGCTTTGGATTGAGCCCCACCTTTTGAATTAGCGCCCGTAGGCCAGGCTGTCCACCGCCCTCGGCCAAGAGGCGCAATCCCTGAGCCACCAAGACCTTATTCTCCGCTTGATCCTCCACTACCAGCGGGGCGAGGTCCGCTAACGTCCCCAGCATCGCCAGATCGAGGAACTGGTAAATCTCATCCCCATGGCCCAGCCGCTCATAGAGGCCGCGCAGGAGTTGGAAGGCTACTCCGACCCCGGCGAGAGCCTTATTGGGATACCGGCAACCTTCCCACTGGGGATTGAGGATCGCCCTCGCTTGGGGCAGCCGTGAAAGAGGCCGGTGGTGGTCGGTGATGATCACCTCCACCCCGCTTGCCTCCAACTCCGCCACGTAATCGGGGTCGGAGATCCCGCAATCGGTGGTGACGAGGAGGGCAAACCCTTCTCGGGTTACCCTGTCCACGACTCCTTGATTGAGCCCGTGGCCCCGCTCGCGGTCCTCCAGCTCCACCTTGAGCCCCGGGAACCCGACTTTCCTTAAGCCAAGGTAGAGAAGGGCTGCACTGGTGATCCCGTCGACATCGAAGTCCCCGTGGATGAATAATTGCTCCCCCCGCTCCCGTGCCTGCAGCAGCCGTTCCACCGCCTCCTCCATCCCGGCGAAGGCCCAAGGAGGGTTGATCCACTCTGAGCCTATCCCGATTAACTCCTTCGCTCCGCCCCGCCCCGCCAAGATGCGGGCCAAGGTAGGTGAACAACCCAGCCTCCGTGAGAGTTGCTCGCCCCAATCGGGGCTGGACAGCTGGAGCTGCCAGCGCTTGGAGGTGAAAAGCGAGCGGAGCTCCTCCATCATCTCGCGCGCGCCCGGGCCTTGGTCTTGAGCGCCTCGGCCTTGGTCGACCAGTAGTAGACGAGGGTGTCGGCAATGTAGATCGAGGAATAGGTTCCGATGATCACTCCAATGGTCAGGGCAACGGAGAAGGGGCGCAGCACCGAGCCGCCAAAGATGGCCAGAATGAGCACGGGAATGAAGGTAGTCAGGGAGGTTTGGATCGTCCGGGAGAGCGTCTGATTGGCGCTCTTGTTAATGATGTCATAATAGTTGATCCTCTTCCGGCGCAGGCCGAGGTTCTCCCGCACGCGGTCGAAGATGATGATTGTATCGTTGAGGGAGTAACCGATGATCGTCAACAACGCCGCGATCACCGCGAGGTTGACCTCGATACGAAAGAGGGAGAAGATCCCGATGGTGATCATCACATCATGGATCAGGGCCGCTACCGCCCCCACAGCGAAGCGGAGCTGGAATCGCCAAGCGATGTAGATCAGCATTACCAGAAGTGAAATCAAGATCGCCTGCCAGGCTTTTTGACGGATCTCCCGGCTCACCTGCCCGCTGACCACCTCGCGGCCGATCACCTTCATTCCGGAAAATTCTTCGGCGAGGGAGTTGATCACCATGTCGATCTCATCCTCATCGGTGGCCATGAGGGTGACCGTCTTGACGAACTGCCCCTGTCGACGGAGGTCAGGGAAGTCTTGGACGACGCTCTTCGACAGGTCTACCCCAGGGATGGCGATCTTCCCCAGAGCGCCCCGTACCTCGGCAGTGGCGACGTCATCGGCAAACTGGACCCGAAGCTGGGTACCGCCGGTGAAGTCGAGACCGGGCTTCAAAGCCGGATGATGCATAAAAAGGGAGATGACTCCGATCAGGATGAGGAAGGAGGAGAGGAAGAAAAAAGGCTTCCGGTACCGTAAAAAATCGATCCTATACTCGGTCAAGCTGATTCACCCTTCTTGTCCACTTCGACTTAATCCGCGCTGCTTTGTTCCGGTGGAGCGGTCCCTTGGCAGCAGCCCGGTCAGCCGCCTGCATGAGGTTGGGGAGCAGTTCGCGGGCCTTATCCTTCTCGCCCGCGGCAAGACGTCGTTCCAGGTCCTTGCTAACCCGCCTCAACGCCGTCAGGCGCCGCCGATTTCGAGCGCGGCGCTTTTCGCTCTGCGCGAGCCGTTTCTTCGCCGATTTAATGTTGGGAATAGGGATCACCTCCATACCAATTCAATCATTCAATTATACCACCACAGGATCGGTTGATAATAACAAAATCGCCTGGTCATCGTCAAGGACGAGGCTTTCTCCAGCAGGACTGCGGCGCTGTTCAAGCTTGCAAGACCCGTGAAATCGATCTATCATCTGGAAAGCTGGTGAGAAGATGAACTTCGAAAGCGAGTTAAGCGATCTGCTGCGGCGTCTTGGAAGCGTTCGCGATAACCTGGCCAGAGAATCCCTGATCAAAGAAGCGGTGGAGAACCGTGAGGCCCTCGTCTGCGCCAACGGAGCCCTGGCCACCTGGACGCCTCCGGAATCGACCGGCCGAAGCCCCAAGGACACGGTGATCGTGGAGCGAGCGGGGAGCGCCGAAAACATCGACTGGAATTCGCCCAACAACATCCCCTTGGACCAGGAGACCTTTGAGATGGTTTTGGAAGATGCCCTGAGTGCGCTACAGAGAAAGTCCCGGCTCTATGTAACCGACCGCGTGGTCGGCGCGGACACGGCGTACGCCCTGTCCGTCAGGACGGTTACCGATCGCGCACTCACCGCCCTGTTCACCGAGAATATGTTCCGACCCGTCCCCCCGGATATCGAGGGGAGCGTTTTCGCCCAGCGACCGTTTACCCTCGTCGCTCTCCCCTACGACAAGCTCGATCCGGCGAGGTATGAGGGGCGGCTGCGGGCTGACCCGGCCACCGGGAGGGCCTCGACCATGGTCATCGCTACGGACTTCGACCGGAGGATCGGGGTGGTGTACGGCTCGGCTTATTGCGGCAGCGTCAAGAAATTGATCTTCACCGTGATGAACTACCTCCTCCCGGCGGAGGGAATTCTTCCCCTGCACTGCTCGGCCAACGAGGGGCCGGAGGGGGAGATCGCCCTCTTTTTAGGCCTCTCCGGAACAGGGAAGACGAGCCTCTCCGCCGATCCACGACGGGCGCTGCTCGGCGACGATGAGCATGGCTGGGGGCCCACGGGGATGGCCAACTTGGAGAATGGCTGCTATGCCAAGCTGATCGACCTCGACCCAAACAAGGAGCCGGAAATCTACAATGCCGTGACCCACAAGGACGATTACCGCAAACACGGAGCGATCGTGGAGAATGCCATGGTCTATCCCCATGGGGAGTTCGACTTCCACGACAGCCGCTTGACCGAGAATTCTCGCGGTTCCTATCCCCTGAGATTCCTGCGGAAGATTAAGCCCTCCTCCCGCGGCGGGCATCCGCGGACGATCATCTTTCTCACTGCCGATGCCAATGGGGTATTGCCTCCGATCGCCAAACTGAACCGGGACCGGGCGATGCTCTGGNNCGGGACGGAGACCGGTGTTACCGAACCCCAGACGGCCTTCTCCCGCTTCTTCGGCGAGCCCTTCATGCCCCGCAACCCCGATACCTACGCCCGGATGTTGGGGGAGAAACTGGATCAACATGGAACAGCGGTGTATCTCGTCAACACCGGTTGGAGCGGTGGGCCTTACGGTGTAGGGGAGAGGATCGATATCCGGCTCACCCGGGCGATGGTCGAGGCAGCTTTGGAGGGAAAGCTTGAAGCAATGGACTACGAGGAGAACGAGGTCTTCCACCTGGCGGTGCCCCAAAGGTGCCCCGCTGTTCCCCGGAGAATCCTCAATCCGAGGGAGACTTGGGGGGATAAGGGGGAATACGACCGGAGGGCCGCGAAGCTCGCTTCCGAGTTCAGCGGCCACTTCGATAGGGCCTACGGGGATAAGGGCATTGCGGAGGCGGTCGTTGCTCAGTGCCCCGGGAAGTAAACGGGACCAAAGCTTTCCCAGTTGCGGGGTGCCTAAGCTTAACCTTGAGGGAAAGGCAGCAGCGATGCAAAACCGAGTAGGCCAGCTTCCCTCCGGCATATGTCTGATCGGAGAGGGAGAGGCGGGAGGGAAGGCCAGCGGGATCATATTTGTCAAAGATCATCTGGACCGGGCTTCCCTTACCCCCTATGATGAGCTGATCCTGTTCCCCGATTCAACGGTGCTCACCACCGCGGTCTTCGATGAGTTCATCCAGAACAATGGGCTGGCCGAGATCGTGGAGGCCAAGTGCTGTGGAAAGCTCCAGATGGAGGAGATGACTGACCGATTCTTGACCGCCGAGCTCCCGCCGAGGGCCGTTCACCGACTGCGAGCCTTCTTAAAGCAGGAGCACAGGCCTCTTGTAGTCCGCTCCTCGTCGCTCACCGAGGACGATCCCGACCACTCCTTTGCCGGGATCTATCTATCCGAATTCCTGCCCAACACCGGCGATGTGGACCATAGGCTGGAAGCTTTGGTCAGCTCCGTCAAGAGGATCTACATCTCTACCTTTGGCGAGAATGCCAAGGCCTATCGCAAGAGACACGACCTTCGCTGGGAGAAGGAGAAGATGGCCGTGCTCATCCAGAATATGATCGGCAGCCACTATCCCGGAGACAAATTCTACCCCCTGGTGAGCGGTGTGGCCTTCTCCCGAAACTTCTATCCCTGGACAAGGCGGTTAAAGAAGGAAGACGGCGTGGCTCGCTTGGTCATCGGCGTGGGCACCCGCGCCGTGGGGCGGGCCTATGCCCGGGTCTTCTCCCCCTGGCTCCCCGGCCTCCGGCCCGAGGGGATGAACCCGGAGGCTATCGTCAGGCATGCTCAGGAGATAGTGGATGTGCTGGATATGAAGGGGGGCAGCCTCAGTAGCGTCCCGTTGAACTCCTTGAATAATCCACATTTCCCCAAGGTCCTAGCCGTTTCCGGCGCGGACGGGACGCTGACCGACTACTCCGAGGCCTTCCCGGGCGCAGGAAGGCCTATCGCCCTGTTCGATCACCTGGTAGAGACAGGCGGATATGCTCCGCTTTCTCCCATATTGCGGACCCTGCTCACGGAGCTGGAGAAGCTTTTTGGGACGCCCGTGGACATTGAGTTTGCCCTTGACTTTGTGGGCAAAGACAGCTTGGGGGAAGTCGTTAGCTCAAGCTCTGCCCGGGAGGCGATTAAACAAAGGTTCCCTGGCCGAAGTGAGGTAGGACTCTTCTACCTCCTCCAAGCGCGGCATCTCGGCTGTCGTGAGGAACATCGTCGCATCACTATTCCGGATCTGTCATCGGGGAGGGTCCTGCTTAGATGTCATAACGTGTTGGGCAATGGCTATCAAGGGAAGATCAAGCATCTGCTCTTCGTAGATCCAGAGGCATACCAGGCTGACAGAGGATATCAGGTCGCCAGAAGGGTCGGCAAGCTGGACCAGTGGCTTGGCGATGAGAAATACATTCTCATGGGGCCAGGCAGATGGGCCGCTTCCAACCCCCAGTTGGGCGTTCCGGTTCGCTACAGCGAGATCGCCGGCGCGGTAGCCATTGTGGAGATGGCCACAGGCAGGTTCTCGCCGGAGCTATCCTATGGGACCCATTTCTACGCCGAGATGGTCGCTTCCGGCGCGCTCTATCTCTCCTACGACGAGAAGCGGGGAGATCAGTTCAATCGCGAAGCCGTTCCCGCTCACCTGACCGAGCACTCCGAAGCAGGAGTCCTCCACCTGTACTTCGAAGGGGGCCTTGACGTCTACGTAGATGGTCAGGAGAGGCAGGGCGTCATCATTATCAGGCAGGGTTGACTTGAGCCTCTCGAAGTCCTATGCTATACTGTGGCGAACCGAGGTCGATAACGGATGCTGAGATCGCTGATTGTGGTGCTCTTTATACTTGACTCCCTGGCCTTAATCGGGATCATCCTCGTCCAGATGAGCCGCCATGCGGGGCTCGGCGGGGCCTTCGGCGCCGGCGGGCGACACACTGTCTTTGGGCGGGACGAGACCAAAGACCCCAAGCGGACAGCCACTACTTGGCTCGCCGGGGGGTTCTTAGTACTGGGCTTCTTGCTGTCTATAATTCAGTAAAGGAGGCCGAAGATCGCTGATACGTTAATCGAGCTGAAGGACCTCAAGACCTACTTCTACACCGAGGATGGGGTGGTCCGTGCCGTCGATGGCGTCAGCTTCTCTGTCGAGCGCCAGAAGACCCTCGGGGTAGTCGGGGAGTCCGGCTGCGGCAAGTCGGTGACCGGTCTCTCCATTATGGGCCTTGTCCCCATGCCACCGGGGAAGATCGTCGATGGAAGTATCCTCTACCACCGGAATGGTAACCTCACCGAGATCACCAAGCTCAACCCTAAAGGAAAGGAGATCCGCTCCATCCGCGGGAACGAGATCGCGATGATCTTCCAGGAGCCGATGACCAGCCTGAACCCGGTCTACACCATCGGCAACCAGATCGCCGAGGCGATCATCCTTCACCAGAAGGTCGATAAGCGCGAGGCCCGCCAGCGGGCGATCCGGATGTTGACCGAAGTGGGCATCCCCTTACCGGAGCAACGGGTCGATGAGTATCCCCATCAGCTTAGCGGGGGGATGCGCCAGCGGGCGATGATCGCCATGGCCCTCTCCTGCAACCCAAAGCTTCTGATCGCCGATGAGCCGACCACCGCTCTGGATGTGACCATTCAGGCCCAGATCCTGGAGCTGATGAATAAACTCCAGCAGGAGTTCCGCATGGCGATCATGATGATCACCCACAACCTGGGGGTGGTGGCCGAGACCTCCGACGATGTGGTGGTGATGTACATGGGGAAGGTGGTGGAGCAGTCCGATGCCCGGCGCGTCTTCCACGATCCGAAGCACCCCTATACCCAAGGGCTGATGAAATCGATCCCCTCGCTGGCCAGGCGCGAAGAGAGGCTGGAGCCGATCAAGGGCGTCGTCCCCGACCCCTATAGCCTCCCGCCGGGCTGTGTCTTCAACCCTCGCTGTCCCTACGTCATGGAGGTCTGCGTGAATGAGGAGCCGCCCTTCTTCGACGTGGAGGGAGGCCATTGGGCCAAGTGCTGGCTATACTCTTGACAAAGGAAAGCGATCAGCAATCAGTAAAAGCAGACCTTGACTTAGCTGATAGCTAGAAATGGAGGTTGAGATTGGCCACGGATAGGACGCTCCTTGAGGTCAAGAATTTGAAGAAGTATTTCCCGGTGAGACGGGGGGTCTTCCGCCGGGTGGTGGGTCAGGTCAAGGCGGTTGATGACGTAAGCTTCTATATCAAAGAGGGGGAGACCCTGGGGCTGGTCGGGGAGTCCGGCTGCGGCAAGACGACTTGCGGCCGCTCGATCCTCCGGCTGATTGAGCCAACTGGGGGCCAAGTCCTCTTCCAAAGGAACGGCAATGAGGTCGATGTGGCCACCCTGCGGGGAGGGCAGTTGAAGGAGCTTCGCCGTGAGATGCAGATCATCTTCCAGGACCCCTATTCCAGCCTCAACCCCCGGATGACCGTGGGGGACATTGTCGGGGAGCCGTTGCTGGTCCACCGGGTGGCGCGGGGGAAGGAGTTGCGCGATCGGGTGGCCGAGCTCCTCGGGGCCGTCGGCCTCAATCCCCAGTATATGGAGCGCTTCCCCCACGAGTTCAGCGGCGGCCAACGGCAGCGCATCGGCATCGCCCGCGCCCTGGCCCTGGAACCGAAACTGATCATCGCCGATGAGCCCGTGTCCGCCCTGGACGTCTCCATTCAGGCCCAGGTGATCAACCTGCTGGAAGACCTGCAGGAGCAGTTCGGCCTGACCTACCTGTTCATCGCCCACGACCTCTCGGTGGTCCAGCACATCAGCGACCGGGTGGCGGTGATGTATCTGGGGAAGATCGTGGAGATGGCCGCGACGGAGAAGCTGTTTGCCGACCCCAAGCATCCCTATACCGAGGCGCTGATGACCGCCGTCCCCGTCCCCGACCCCGATTTCCACATGGAGCGGATCATCCTCAAGGGCGACGTGCCAAGTCCGGTCAATCCCCCCCCCGGCTGCTACTTCCACCCCCGCTGCTCCTATGCCCAGGACGTTTGCGCCAAAGAGACCCCGGATTTCCACGACCTTGGCGGGGAGCACTTCGCCACCTGCCACTTCGCCGAGACCCTCTCCCTTCAGGGCCTCCGCTGGGAGTGATGCAGCTCCTCCTGGGGACAAAAAATCAAGGGAAGATACGGGAGATCAAATCCTTTTTGGAGACATCCCTCGCCGAGGTCGAGCTACTCACCTATGAGGACCGGCCGTTCCGGGGTGTCCTTGAGGAAGGAAGTTCCTTGGCGGAGAATGCCCGGTTGAAGGCCCGGCAGATTTGCGAGGAGACGGGCTTGCCAGTCCTCGCCGAGGACTCCGGACTGGAGGTAACGGCCCTCGATGGACGGCCGGGGACCCACTCCTCAAGGTTTGCCGGTGATGAGGCCACCGATGAGGAAAGGATCGCCAAATTACTCCGACTGCTGCTCGGAGTGGGGGACCGGTCGGCGCGGTTCCGTAGCGTAGCCATTCTGCGCTTTCCCGAAGGGAAAGAATTGATGGCCGAGGGGGAGCTCCAAGGGGAGATTGCCCTGAGCCCTCAGGGAGAATCTGGCTTTGGCTACGATCCGATCTTCATCCCTCAAGGTTTTTCAAAAACCCTGGCCGAGCTGGGGCCCAAGATCAAAAACAGGATCAGCCATCGCCGCCGCGCCTTGGAGAGGCTGTTGGAGCTACTCCGGGAAAATCTTAGAGCGCCCGATCGAGCTCTTGGAGGAGATGCTTCTGCTCCCGGGTGAGGGAGGTAGGAATGGTTACCTTCACTCGCACAAACTGGTCCCCCCGCCCTGGGCCGCGCAGGTGGGGGATTCCCTTTCCCTTCAAGCGGAAGATCGTCCCGGGCTGAGTTCCTGGCGGGACCTTGATCCCCTCCGCGCCGTCGAGTGTGGCGACCTCCACCTTTGTCCCCAAGGCGGCCTGAGTGAAGCTGATCGGGATCTCGCAATAGATATCATCCTCCTTCCGCTCGAAGGTATGGTGAGGTTTGACCTCGACGATGATGTAAAGGTCACCAGGAGGACCGCCGGTTTGCCCGGCGTTCCCCTCACCGGCGAGGCGGAGGCGCGAGCCGGTATCGACCCCCGCGGGGACGGTGATGGAGATCTTGCTCTTCTCCTTCACCCGCCCGCGGGCGTGGCACTTAGAGCAGGGTTCTTTAATGATCTCACCTGTCCCGCCGCAGCGTTCACAGGCCCGGACATTGACGAAGCTCCCCAGCATTGTCTGGTAGCTATACTCCACTTGGCCGGACCCCCTGCAAGATGGACAGACTTCAACCTTCGCCCCGGGCTCAACCCCCGACCCGCTGCAGCGGTCGCAGCCGACATAACGGGGGACAGTGATCCGAAGCTTTGTCCCGAAGGCCACATCCTCCAGGCTGAGCTGGAGGCGATACTCCAGGTCCTCGCCCCGCAGGGCCCGGCTTTTTCTGCGGGCCCGCGTTCGGCTGGTCCGAAGCCCCTCGCCGAAGAACAGGTCAAAGATCTCATCGAAGGTACTCCGCCCGAAGCCGAACTCATCGAAGGCCTCCCGCGCGCGGCGGAAATCCCGGATGTCGAAATCAAAGCCCTGCTCCGGACCTACATGCCCGAACCGATCATACTGGGCTCGCTTCTGCGGGTCGGACAGAACTTCGTAAGCCTCGGCGACCTCCTTGAACCTATCCGTGCTTCCCCCGTCCTTGTTCAAATCGGGATGGTATTTCTTGGCCAGCCGCCGATAGGCCCGCTTGATCTCCTCCCGGGAAGAATCGCGCGATACGCCTAGAACCTCGTAATAATCTCGCTTAGCCATGATGCGTGTACGCGTTAGCGCGTTCCGCGTTATGCGTTAGCGCGTTCCCAGCGAACGCACCAACGCTTAAATGCACTGACGCGCAAACGTTATTTATCATCTTCTTTCTCATACTCCGCATCGACGTACTCTCCTTCTCCCGGCTCCTGATCGTCGCCGCGCGGAGTACCCTCCGCTTCTGCCCCGGTTTGAGCCTGCTGTTGTTGGTAGACCTGCTGGCCCAGCTCGAAGCTCGCCTGGCGCAGCTCCTCGATCCCCTGGCGGAGTTCTGCTAGCTCGGCATCGCGCCCCAGGCTCTCTTTAAGGTTCTTCACTTTTCCTTCGATCTCCGACCGCTTTTCGGAGGAGAGCCGGTCGCCAAATTCGCGGAGGCTCTTCTCCACCGAATAGACCAGTTGATCGGCCTCGTTTCGCACCTCGACCCTCTCCAGGCGCTTGCGGTCCTCCTCCTCATACTGTTCGGCCTCGCGGCGCATCCGCTCGACCTCATCTTCATTGAGGCGGGAGCTTTCCTTGATCACGAGCCCAGCCTCCTTGCTGGTGCCCCGGTCCTTGGCCTTGACGTTGAGGATGCCGTTGGCGTCGATGTTGAAGGTGACGTCGATCTGGGGGATGCCTCGGGGGGCGGGCGGTATGTCGGTAAGTTGGAACCGGCCTAAGCTCTTATTGTCCGCGGCCATCTTCCGCTCGCCCTGGAGAACGTGGATATCCACGGTCGCTTGGCCATCCTCGGCAGTGGTGAAGGTCTTCGTCTTCTCCACGGGAATGGTAGTGTTCCGCTCGATCAGGGGGGTGGCCACCCCGCCGAGGGTCTCGATGGAAAGGGTCAGTGGGGTGACGTCCAACAGGACGATCTCGTCCACCTCGCCGGCGAGGACCCCGGCCTGGATCGCCGCGCCGAGGGCCACGACCTCATCGGGATTGATCTCCCTGTTGATCTTGCCCGGGATGAACTCCTCCACCAACTCATGGACTTTAGGGATGCGGGTCGAGCCGCCGACCAGCACTATCTGATCGATATCCTTGGGGCCGAGCTTGGCTGCGCCGAGGGTGTTTTCCATGATTTGGACTGTCCGCTGCAGAAGGTCATCGATCAGGGCCTCGAGCTTCGCCCGGGTCAGCTTCTGCTGGAGGTGCTTGGGGCCGCTGGCGTCGGCCGTGATGTAGGGCAGATTGATCTCCGTCTCCCGCTTGGCGGACAGCTCCTTCTTGGCGCCCTCGGCGGCGTCCTTGAGCCGCTGCATCGCGTTCGGGTCCTGGGAGAGGTCGATCCCCGTCTCGCGCTTGAACTCCCCGATCAGCCACTCCATGATCCGCTGGTCAAAGTCATCCCCGCCGAGCTGGGTATCCCCGTCGGTGGCCACTACTTCGAAGACCCCCTCGCCGATGGACAGGATGGAGACATCGAAGGTCCCCCCGCCGAGGTCATAGACGAGGATGGTCTGATCGCCCTCCTTATCCAGGCCGTAGGCCAGCGACGCCGCCGTCGGCTCGTTTATGATTCTTTCAACCTGGAAGCCGGCGATCTTGCCCGCGTCCTTGGTCGCCTGACGCTGGGAGTCGTTGAAGTAGGCCGGGACGGTGATCACCGCCTTAGTGATCTTCCCTCCCAGCTTGTCTTCTGCGTCCTTCTTCAGTTTCTGCAGGATGAAAGCGGAGATCTCTTCCGGGGTATACTCCTTCACCTGGCCATCCGGCTCGATCTTCACCCGGTGGTCCGTCCCCATTTTCCGCTTGATGGAGTGGACGGTCCGCTTAGGATTGGTGATCGCCTGGCGCCGGGCGATCGTTCCCACCAGCCTCTCTCCATCCTCAGCGAAGGCCACGACCGACGGTGTTATCCGCTCTCCCTCAGCATTGGTAATTATCTCCGGCCGCCCGCCCTCGAGCACGGCGGCCGCAGAGAATGTAGTTCCAAGGTCTATTCCAATGATCCGTTCCTTAGCCATCTTCTCCCTCCTTCTTTATGCTCGATTCCGACTTGGGTTTGCTCACCTTGACCCGGCTGGGACGGAGCAACCGTCCCCGCCGCAGGTATCCCCGCTCGAACTCCTCCAGAATGATATTGGGCTCCTCATCGCTCTCCACGGCAAGGAGAGCCTCATGCAGCCCGGGGTCGAATCTTCTTCCCACAGCCTCGACTTGCTCGATCCCCTCGTTCTCCAGGAGGTGGCGGAACCCGGCAAAGATCTTTTCCATTCCCTCAACGAACGAGTCCTTGTCGTTGTTGCGATTGAAGCTACGAAAGGCCCGCTCCAGGTTGTCATAGATCGGAATAAACTTCAAGATGACCCGATCCTCGANNCCTCGATGCTTCTTTCCAGCTCCGCCCGCTCGCGGGCTACCCGCTTCTTATAGTTCTCGAAGTCAGCCTGGAGGTGCTTGATCCGATCGATATAATCCTGTTTCTCCTCGCTAATCATGCTCTCTTCCTCGTTCTTTTTCTCCTCCATTATTGGCGTACCTCCTCTCGCTCTGCGGCGGATAGGATTGTCTGGAGGCGGTTTCCCACATAGCGGGTTGTGGAAAACGCTTTGGAGTAGTCCATGCGGATGGGACCGAGGACTCCCAGGAACCCGGAGTAACCGTAGCCCATGGCCAGGATGCTGTATTGGTGGAGTTCGGGAAGGGGATTCTCCGTCCCGATTAGAGCGGTGATCTCTCCTGCGCGGCCCACCTGACCGAGGAGTTCCGCGAACCGCCGCTCATCGCCCAGGAGCTCGATGACACCCAACTTGGCATCTCCAGCTGGCTGCTGGAGGATCATCCCCATCAGGCTTAACAGACCTTCAATGTAGAGGCGATGGCGGCTCTCGCGGGCGATCACCTCATTCAACACGGCGAAGGAGTTCCTCAGGACGGGCTCGATCCAGCTCACCTCCTCCAGCTCGAAGAAGCGATGGACCTCACGGGCGATCTCGCTGAAGGACTTCCCCCACAACCGCTCGTTGAGGAGGGCGCTGATCTCCTCCAGCTCTTCGGTGGTGAACCGCGCCTGGATCACTCGGGTTTCCATCAATCCGAAATTGGAGACGATCACAATCAGAAGCTGATCCGGCCCCAACTGCGACAGGATGATCCGCTCCAGCCATGTCTGCTCCAGCTGCGGTGAGAGAACAAACCCCACCAGGCCGGTGATGTTGGCCAGCAGGAAGGCCGTATTTCGCAGCAGCCGCTCCATCTCCTGGCGTGGAAAGCGATACCACTCGATGATCGCGTGCTGGTCCTGCTTGGTCAGCTCGGACAGCTCGAGCAACCAATTGACGAAGAAGCGGTATCCCCTTTCTGTTGGGACCCGGCCCGAGGAGGAATATGGCTTCTCGATATAGCCCTGCTCCTCGAGATAGCCCATATCATTGCGGATGGTGGCCGAGCTGACCGCCAGGTCGTACTCCCGGAGCAGCGTCTGGGAACTCACCGGCTCGCCGCTCTTGATGTATTGATCTACAATCTGCTTCAAAATCAGCTTCTTCCGCTGGTCCATCGTCCCGCCTTTTAGCATTCACCATGTCTGACTGCTAACATATGATACCGCCGGTGGCGGGGGCTGTCAAGGAGGGAGGAAGAGCAATAAACGTGTGGATGAAGGGGATCTCGACACTTCTGGCCTAACTGCGCCGGATTACTTCTTTGCTTTTTTCTTTCTCTTTTTAATTTTCTTTTTTCCCTTTGCTTTCTCCCCTTTAGTCTTGTACCTGGCCGACAGTCGGCGCTCCCGGCGGGAGGGGGGCCTCCTCTCCCCGGCGTCCTCCCGGAGCTCCAGACGGGGCTTGAACAAGTACTGGACAATCTGCTCCTGGACCCGGGCGAGCATCCCCTGGAAGAGGACGAAGGACTCCCGGGTAAATTCCACCAGCGGATCGCGTCCGGCGTAGCCGCGCCAGCCGATTCCCTCCCGCAGCTCGTCCAGCTCCCAGAGATGCCGGCGCCAGTTTTCGTCAATGNNAATCATCCACCGGCTGATCTCGGGGAAGTGCTCCCCCAGCCGCGTGGCCTGGGCCCGGTAGTTCTCCAACAGAAAGCGCTCGATGAGCTCCTGATAATCCTCGCGCCGGAGGTCGTTTTGACCGATCCGGGAGCGATCGAGCGGGACATTCTGGAACTCCGAGAGCGCCCGCTGCAGCCCTGGGAGGTCCCACTCGTCCCCTTCTGGGAGGTATTGCTCCACCAGCCCCGCCGTATACTCCTCCAAAATCCCGTGCAGATACTCCTCCAGCTCCCGAGGATCGGGGTCCTGGCCCAGGAGAAACCGGCCGCGCAGGCTATAGATGGCCTCACGCTGCTTGGCCATGATCTGGTCGTATTGGAGCAGGCGCTTGCGGATCTCAAAATTCCGCTCCTCAACTTTCTTCTGGGCACGCCGCACCGACTTGGTCAACATTTCATGGGTGATCGCCTGGCCCTCTTCCATCCCCAGGCGGTCCATGACCCCCCCTACCCGGTCACCGCCGAACAGCCGAATCAGCTCATCCTCCAGGGAGATGAAGAATTGAGAGGAGCCGGGGTCGCCCTGTCGCCCGGCGCGGCCGCGAAGCTGATCGTCGATCCGCCGAGACTCATGCCGCTGACCTCCGACAATATGCAGCCCGCCGAGCTCTTTTACCCCTTCTCCCAACTTGATATCGACACCGCGGCCGGCCATGTTCGTCGCTACGGTGATCGCGCCAGGTTGCCCCGCGTCCTTGATGATCTCCGCCTCCTTCTCGTGGTATTTGGCGTTGAGGACGTTGTGTGGCAGACCGCGGCGCTTCATCAACCGCGAGAGGCGCTCCGATTTTTCAATCGAGTTCGTCCCGATCAAGACGGGCCGGCCCTCCCGGTGGAGACGCTCGACCTCGTCGACGATGGCCTTGGACTTCGCCTCCTTAGCCCTAAACATCACATCCGGCATTTCTTTTCTGATTAGTGGCTCGTTGGTGGGGATGACCAGGACGTCCATCTTGTAGATCTCTTTAAATTCGTCCTCCTCCGTCTTGGCCGTGCCGGTCATCCCTGCAAGGCCCTTGTAGAGCTTGAAATAGTGTTGGAGAGTGATCTGCGCCAGGGTCTGGCTCTCCCGGCGGATCTCCATTCCCTCCTTGGCCTCCAGCGCTTGATGGAGCCCATCGGAGTAGCGCCGGTCCGGCATCAGCCGTCCGGTGAACTCATCGACGATCATGACCCTCCCATCCTTGACGATGTAGTCGGTATCCTTGTGGAAGAAAATCCTCGCCCGAAGGGCCACTTCAAGGTGGTGCAACAGCTCGATGTTCTCCGGGGAATACATGTTATCTAGGTGGAGAATCTGCTCGGCCTTCCGGGTGCCGCCCTCGGTGAGGGCCACGCTTTTGGCCTTCTCGTCCAGCTCGAAGTCACCGTCCTGTTTGAACAAGGGGGCAATCCCGGCAAACTTTTTGTACAGTCGGGCCGACTCCTCGGTCGAGCCGGAGATGATCAAGGGCGTTCGGGCCTCATCGATCAAGATGTTGTCTATTTCGTCGATAATGGCGTAATCGAGGCTGGTCTGGCACCGCTGCTCCACGGAGATAGCCAGGTTGTCCCGGAGATAATCGAACCCGAATTGGTTGTTCGTCCCGTAGATAATGTCACACCCGTAAGCCCGTTTGCGCTCCTCGGGCTCCATCTCCTCCTGGAGCAAGCCCACCTTAAGTCCCAAAAACTCGTAGATCGGCCCCATCCACTCCGCGTCGCGCTTGGCCAGGTAATCGTTGACGGTGACGATGTGGACCTTTCCCACCAGGGCGTTGAGGTAGGCGGGCATCGTTGCCACCAAGGTCTTGCCTTCGCC
>JABAHQ010004071.1_pt2 | contig 25823 bp, 23 predicted proteins | sample 7062091 | NCBI WGS metagenome assembly JABAHQ01 (sample SAMN14534359, study PRJNA622989) | marine sediment metagenome | biome: marine biome [ENVO:00000428]; feature: marine pelagic biome [ENVO:01000023]; material: deep marine sediment [ENVO:00002113] | place: India: Gulf of Kutch | collected...
ATGTGGGAGCGCATTCGCTATCCCGGACTGAGAATCGCCGGCGGTGTCAGCAGCGGCATTTACAAATCAACCGATGGGGGTGATAATTGGAACTTGTTGAGCAACGGATTGCCGGCACCCTCGTCTACGGTGGGGAGAATCGGTATCGACATCGCGCCCGGTAATCCCAATGTCATTTATGCAATTTATGCCGATCATCCCGGCTATTTTGACGGTGTGTATAAATCTACCAATGCCGGGAACAGTTGGTCGCGAGTGAATGACGGGGCGCTGTCCAATATTTATAGTTCATTCGGCTGGTATTTCGGCAATATTTACATCGATCCCACTGACGAGAATACGGTCTATGCCCTAGGGGTCACCATGTATAAATCTACTAACGGCGGCAACAGCTGGTTCAGGTCTGATGGTAACATGCATGTGGATCATCATGCCATCTGGGTCAATCCCGCAGATCCGCAGCAGGTTATCGTGGGGAATGATGGCGGGTTGTATATTTCGCAAAACGGCGGTTCCGGTTACACCCATAAATTAGGATTGCCCATCAGCCAGTTTTATGCGGCCACAGTGGATTTCAATAATCCGGAACGACGCTATGGCGGCACTCAGGATAACGGTACCTTACGAACGATGACCGGCGCATTGGATGATTGGGACAGAATTTTGGGAGGCGACGGATTTTACGTCATTGTCGATCCGAATAATTTCAACACCATTTATGCCGAGTTCCAATGGGGCAATCTTTATAAATCTGTCAATGGCGGCAGCAATTTTTCTCCGGCCACCAACGGGATAAGCGGGTCGGACCGAACCAACTGGATGACGCCGGTGGTGATGGATCCCAATAACTCCACTGTATTGTATTACGGCTCGCAGCGGCTTTACAAAACCGCTAATGGGGCCTCCTCCTGGTCGCCAATCAGCAATGACCTGAGTAATGGTCCTTACCCGAACATGGCCAACTTCGGCACCATAACAACCATTTCCGTATCCGCGACTAATTCTGATGTAATATTTGCCGGCACCGATGATGGCAATGTCTGGATGACGCCAGATGGTGGTGCAAATTGGCAACAAGTTTCCTTATCCTTGCCGCAACGATGGGTCACCCGAGTCGCCGTCGATCCAACTGACGAAAACACTGTCCTGGTAACTTATTCCGGTTATCGAAGCAGTGAGTATGTCGGGCACATTTATCGCACCCGGGATGCCGGACAAAGCTGGGAGGACATCAGCGCCAACCTGCCGGAAGCACCGATTCAGGTGGTTGTCATCGATCCCGATCACCCCGATTATTATTATGTCGGTACTGATGTGGGTGTGTACGTCACCGTCAACGGCGGTATGTCCTGGTCAATGCTGGGGAGCAACCTGCCAGCTTCAGGGGTGATGGATTTGGTGTTGCATCAGCCCACCCGCACCTTAACTGCCGCTACCCACGGACGGAGTATGTTTAAGATTGACGTATCCACCATTACGGCAATCCAGGACAAAGAAAATCAGAACATCAGCGCAGATTTTCGCCTGGATAAAATTTATCCGAATCCGTTTAATTCCCAGGTCACGATTGAATTTTCGCTTTCCCAAGGACAAAATGTAACAGTGGACATCTATGATATTTTGGGAAGACGAATCGCCAATCTGGTGGATGAAAAATTTTCTGGTGGCAACCATCAGGTAAAGTGGGATGCGCAAGGCACAGGCAGTACTGAAATTTCTTCAGGCATCTACCTGGTCAGAATTTCCTCAGGTAACCAACAAATTGTGGAACGGATTCATTTGGTGAAGTAAACCACTTATCTTCCGATTGCCGGACTTTAGTCCGCCGAGAGTGCACAAAAATCCGCTTTCGATCTATAATAAATTCATGCTAAAGCATGGTAATCCGTGGATAATAGTGCATAAAAAAGTATAATGATATTGCCATTCGCTTAAATATCGCAAGACCGGATGGCAGGTATGTCTTAATAGAACTTCATGCTTTCATTTCGATCTTTTTCTCTGATTGGATTAAGCTAATTTTCTCTCTTTAGTCACTTCTCGCAATTATAATTCCAAATATATCAAACACTTAACACCCCTGTTTTTCTTTTGTAAAAATAGTGAACAAAAATATACTTATTTTTAAAAAAAGACTTGACAAATGTATTTTTGATCGATAATATATAGGTGAATATTTGTTCACTAATTTTATCCGAAAGTAAAGTCAACTATGAAGGAGTCGCTATGCAATACTTTCAAATTCAGGATTCACAAAAAATAGCCAGCCAATTTGCTCAACAATTAAATGGCCAGGATCAATCCGTCTCCAATTTGGCGCAAACCGGCCAGATTGTCAGTTCACAACAGCTTTTACTCTATTTCCAATTACTGAAGATTTACCAACATAGGCTGGCAACCGACGCTCTCCAAATTAAGAAGAATCATCTCAATCAAATTTTTCTAAATAAAAAAAGGGGTAATCGTCATGGAAATGAGATCTAAATTCAGGGAAATAGTCAAATATAGAGCAGGAGCGCTCTGTTTGGTCGGCATATTGGCGGCCACTTATCTCCATTCCACCACGTTTATGAGCCAGTTTTTTTATAATAGCATCATTCTCGGAGCCGTGGCTGCGCTTGCCATTGATGCCGGTGTGGTAGCAATGTCCATCTTCAAGGACGAATTGTTGAAAACCGGCGAATTAGCCTGGATGGTGCGGGTGGTTACCGTAATCGTGCTTTTCGCTTCCGGAATCGCTAATATGTCGGAAGGATTCAAGTCAGCCTATAATGTTGAATTAACCTACGACTCCTTGGTGGCTATGGATTTGCTTACGGTCGTGCAGTGGTTAGCCGGCACTGTCGTATTTCCCATACTCGCCTACGTCATGTGTGATACCATTGGGACCCGGAATTTAATCGAGTATAAGCGGGAAATGGCCAGGCACCGGTCACTAAAGCGACCTCAAAAAACGAACCTTCCGGCCATCGGAGCAGGTCGTAATGGCAATTTGAGTGCCGCTAATAATAAAATAAAACAAAACAAACAAAGGCGCATGCAGATGCTGGAAGAATACCTGGAAGACTATCCGGACGCAACATTAAATGATATGGCGGATGCCATTGGTGTTTCTTCCCGGGAAACGGTTCGCAAGTATTTGAATGAAATGGGTCAGACATCTGCTTTTGCGTCAAATGGTAAAAAGTTTAGCACCAATTAAGAAAGGAGGAAAAAACGATGCAACACATAGTGCAGGATTATAAATCTTATTTGGAAACCGACTGTCGTTATCCATATGATACGGTAAGAAATTATCTGGCAACACTGCCTTCAATATTTCATAATCTTCAAATATCCTCTGTACGGGATATCAATGTTCAGAAAGTAGCTCATGCATGGAAGTATAGTAGATGGAAACCCATTCACAAAGGTATCCAGTTATCCGACGCAAACCAGGATGGCTATTTACCAGCACTTAAGGAATTTTTAAAATATTTGGAAGACAATGGGTATCCCGTTCAGAGAGGTATTTCGGATATTATTCGGGTAACAGGACCACAGAATTTAAAATTGAAAGGATTAGCATCAGCTGAACAAAAGAAACTAAAAGATTTTCTGGTGTTCCATGTTAATAGTGATATTCAGCGCCGGGATACAGTTCTGGCCTGGCTTCTTATGGAAACAGGGTGCACCGTTAATGAGGCTTTGGCTTTAAACGTTCATACTGATGGAATCATTTATTATGACCCTCAACATTCCTATTCGGGTGACTTCGAAGTCATCGATGGGCAGGTCTTTGTGCACATTCGTGGCATCGGGAAACAATCACGCAAGCTGTTATTATCCCCGCAGATGGCAACTTTCCTTAATTTTTACCTGGAGAATCGAAGTCAGCGTAGCAGCATTTTGTTTGTCAATAATAATAGTATCACTGGCGGGAGCAAATCAGGCAATGGTAGGCCCGGGAAGCATATCGCTAAGCGCTTGACACCGTCTGCCGCAGAAAATATTATCGAAAAAATCTTTACTAAAGCAGGGATTAAAGTGCGTCCCGGTAGAATGACCGAAGTGCTTCGATACACTGCCAAAACCGGTCGTAGAGAGGAGCCTCAAGATCGTCATCTTCCTTCAACCGTTGTGCCTCAGATTTCCAGATTTCCGTCGCGAAAGCAATCATCTGCAGAGCGAGAGAACAATTTTGCTAAGCCTTATCATAAAAATGTGGCTTAATCAATTTTTTATTAAAAATTGCCCCATACGCCTCTCTCTCCGCAAAACCCCGGCACAGGATGAGTACAAACACTCGTTCTGTTTTCGGGGTTTTGTTTTTTTGCCTGATTGACAAGAGGTGCTTAGTGCTGTTTTCCCAGCTGTCTCCTCTTTTTTAAAGCGTATGCTCCCGTCCCTTATTCGCCTCTTTTAAATATTCCATTAGTGGCGAAAAATAATTGAGCATGGCCTTTGCACTCAGCTCTTCACCAATTTTTTCCCTGAGTAGCGTCCGCCAATCTACACTGGCCCCTTCTTCCAGAATTCCTCGCAAGAATTCTCCGGCTTCGCGGCTGCCATAGTAATTGGTGCTGCGTGGATCTTGCTGCAAAATTTCTCTCGCAATATGATCATGCATTTGAAATAATTGAATATATGATAAAGCATAATCATAATATTGAGCCGCATCATTATTTATGTGGGTTTTGGAGGCTGCATCGCAATATTCTTCTCCACGATCATTGGGCGGGACGATTCCCTGATATTCCTTCTTCAGTTCCCACCATCGCTGATTAAACTGTTCCTCAGGCAGCTCCTTTGCGTACAATTCATGCTCAAACTCGGTCATTACGCCCGCTCCCCAGGGGATAAAAACGATGTAATTAAGCGCTTGTTTAAGCAACAGCTGGATTTGGTTCGTTTCTGCTGACGCTGGAATCAATTCGATGGCCACCAAAAAAGGTTTTTGCATGGCAGCCAATCCCAGCAGGCTTCCCACTGCTTCATGATAGGCTCGATTTGCGCCCCGCCTTAATAGCAACGGTACATTCGGATTGGTATAGGAAATATAATAATAGATATGACCCAGTTCGTGATGAACCGTTTCATACCAGTCTGCATTGGGAACGACGCTCATCAGGCAGCGAACGTCATCATCCAAATCCAGATGCCAGGCAGAGGCGTGGTTATTCTTTTTATAATCAGCCTCTGGGGGTAACGGATACAAACTGGATTTTTCCCAAAAGCTTTGCGGTAACAGTTCGAAACCGATACTTTTGTAAAACTGCTCCCCCTGTTTCATTACCCATTGAGCCGATTTGTCATTTAACGCCCCATCCAGGTCAAATCCTTCTACAGTAATCATGGCATTCCAATCCTGCCCCCATCGGTTGGGCAGCCAGTGAGCGGGTAAATAATCCGGCACCTCGTCGATCCCGTATTTTTTTGCCAATTCATATCTGGCATAGGTATGCAACTGTCGATACAGAGGCCAAATTTCTTTCACAAATCGTCTACATATGGCTAACATGTCCGGTGTTTCCATACCAAAATCAGAAACTTGATAAGAGAAATAATCCGAATATCCCAACGCTTGAACGGTTTTGTTTCGCAAGTTTTGCAATTGAGTCAGGCCGTCCTTTAAAACTTTGCCCACTGCTTTACTGGTTTGCCAGGCGTCCAGTCGTTGCTCCAACTCGCTCGATGCTTTAAGGATGCTATCAATTTCATTGGTGGTAACTGACTTGCCCTCGATCTTAAAATCGTAACCATAGAGCTTGGTGTTTTGTTCGTTTTCGGCTTTAATTCGTTTTTTAACTAATTCGGGGACGGTTTGCGGGTTATTGGCAGCTTCGTATAGAATTAATTCCAGTTGCTTGATTTGCAAATCCGATAATTGCTCTCGATGCTCCAAAAATCTTTTCGCCTTTTCAATATTTTCTCTACTTCCGGTAAAATTTGCCAGCGCCTCATTTGCTCGTTGGGTGGCTGCAGCGGTGGCAGTGTCCCCTTCAACAATAAAGGTATTAGATTTCCATTCCGCTTTGGCTGCATTATAGTAAAGCTTTTGATATTGTTGGGTGTATTGTTCGAGAAAGTCCCGGGCGTTTTCCTGAATCTTTTCCGAGTTTGCGTAACCCAACGACATTAACAACACTAAAATGAACAAATAGCTCAGTTTTTGCATTACTCGTCCTTTCTATTTTATAGTTTTTGTAATTGAGGAATTATGGTTTGCAATTCGTTTAAAACCCGATCGATTTCTTCTCTGGTATTATACTTTCCCAGGCTAAAGCGGATACCGGACTTCAGCAGAGAATCCGGCATGCCCAGTGCTTTTAAAACGTGAGAAGGCTCGATACTGCCTGAATCGCAGGCGGAGCCTGTGGAAACGGCAATGCCCTTCATATCCAGGCTCATCAGGAGCGTCTCGCTGTCGCAGCCGGGAAAGGAGACATTTAAAATATTGTAAAGGCGATTGTGGGGATGCCCATTGATTTTTGTATCATAGCGTTGCTGTAATTGTATTTCCAAATAGTTACGCAACGCCCCGATTTCCTGCGAGTCCGTCTCCAATCGTTGATAGCACAATTTGGCTGCTTTGGCAAGTCCGACAATGCCGGCGACATTCTCTGTACCCGCGCGATGATTGTTTTCCTGGGCACCTCCGCTTAACATCTTCTCAAACCCGGTACCCCGCCGAATGTAAACTGCCCCAATCCCTTTGGGACCATAGATTTTATGCCCGGAGAGCGACATCAAATCCAAATTCAATTCCTGCACATCTATCGGGCATTTACCGAAGCTTTGAACGGCGTCGGTATGAAAGAAGAAACTTTTTTTCCGGGCAATTTCACCGATGTGCTTAATCGGATTTAGTGTCCCCACTTCATTATTTCCGTGGATAATACTGATCAAAATGGTGTCGGGGCGAAGCGCCGTCTGCAACTGTGACGGATCGAGCTGACCATATTCATTCACGGCAAGATAAGTTACATCGAATCCCTGTTTTTCCAGCGCCTTGCAAGTTTTTAATACCGCTTTATGCTCTACCGCAGACGTAATAATATGCTTACCCCGAGTTTGATGGGAATAAGCAATGCCTCTCAAGGCTAAATTATCCGCTTCGGTGCCACAACTGACAAAATAAATTTCACTTTCCCGGGCATTTATTATTCTTGCAATTTCCGCTCGTGATTCTTCAACTGCAGCGCGAGCTTCTCTGCCAAAACTGTGTAAACTGGAAGGATTACCGTAACTTTCCTTTAAATAAGGCATCATTTCTTCCAGTACTTGAGGATCTATAGGAGTGGTTGCACTATGATCTAAATAAATTTTTTTCATTTTTAATCATTAAAATTGTAACGTATTTTGCTTTTTATTCCCAAACTAAAAATGTAATTGGAAAAGGTATTATAATCAAGACTGATTGATTTTAGACATTCAATTCGAAAAATGATCTAATTTTTTTGGAGTGTTTCGAATATAGAAAGCTTCGCAGGCGAAACTAAAAACTGGGTAACAATTACAATCATCAAGCCCAAAAGGATTTAAAACTAATGATAGCTGAGGACACAATAAATGAAACGATACGAAAATTAACCAAGAAATACGGAGATAAGCACCGACATCGAATTAAGATTGGCGTAGCGCAGACGGCACAGCGTTGGCAGGAGGAAGATGGCGGTGTGGGAGATTTCGAGACCTTTTGTCTAAGTCACTTTATTAGCGATGCAAAACAGTTAGATCAGGTTTTCAATCGATTTCAACGAAATTTGGAAGCTCTCTACGGCAATTTTCACCGCGTATACCGAACCTTTAATTGGCCTTTGCATGTGGATGACGGCAAAATGCTCTCGGTTGACAGTTTGTTTTCCAATTTCGATGTGTTCGCTCATATTGAAGAAGATTTTTTCCAAACCAGATTAGCCTTCGTGATCCTGTTAAATTATCCCATCATCCCTCTGGAAGAGAAGAGCAAATTAGACCGGCAATGGTCGCGGCGAAGATGGGCCGAAGTTCGTTTAGTAGATAATTTCCTGAAACGTATTCCCGGTGAAGTGCATCAAAAGCGAACCGGGGCTTACACCGAGGTTGAGGAATACATCTACAATTACAATCTGTTTATGTACAATATTTTAAACGAAGACGGCGAACATCTCTTCCCGGAAGGGTTGAAATTGATCAGTCATTGGGGTTTAAGAGATGAATTGAAAGGGCAGTATGCAAATCCGGAGGGATTCCCGCAGCAACAGATGATTCATAAAATAATGGAGCGAATTATTTATCAAGAAATTCCGGAAGCGGTGATCAACAACGCTGATGTTGCCTGGAAACCTTTTTCGAATGACGTGATTATCGATTCCAGGTCAGCAGCGCGGCAAACAAAACCGGAGAATCCGCGGCGATACGCTCAATTATGGAAAACCTTCAAAGCAGAACAGTTGATCGATCCATTCTCTCCTGATGCGCCTTCATTAATCGATCGTCGGTTCAAAGAGGATCGGGAAATTTTAGAAGAAGAGGTGGAATCGTTACTGAACGCAATTCTTTCTGCACCGGTTTTGAAAGAGATCGCCGGGTTGATCAAACAGCGCTTAAACCGGGAGCTCCAGCCCTGGGATATCTGGTATACCGGATTTACACCGGGCGTTGAGTATTCCGAAGATCATTTGAACGAAATGGTGCATCGGAAATACCCATCCGTTAAGGCCTTGCAAGGAAAATTACCAGAGCTCTTAAGGCAACTTGGTTTTTCTGCAAAAAAGGCGAAATATTTGCAGAAATACATCCAGGTAGACCCGGCCCGTGGCGCAGGACATGCACTGGGGGCCCAAATGCGTTTTGACCGGGCCCATTTACGCACCCGGGTACCGGAAGAAGGAATGGATTATAAGAGTTTTAACACGGCCATGCATGAATTAGGGCATAGTGTGGAGCAGGTATTTTCGATGAATGATATTGACTTTTACACCCTCGAGGGGGTACCGAATACTGCATTCACAGAAGCGTTTGCATTTGTGTTTCAATCAAAAGATTTTGAGTTGCTTGGTTTAACCAATCAAGATTCTCAACAGGAAGACATGCGAGCGCTGCATTCTTTATGGCAAACACTGGAGATTGGCGGCGTATCGCTATTGGACATGCGCATTTGGCGTTGGATGTACGATCATCCCGAAGCAAATCCTGAAGCGTTGAAGGAGGCCGTGATAGATTTAGCCACCAATATTTGGAATGATTGTTTTGCGCCGGTTCTGGGCATAAAATATCAACCCTTACTGGCCATTTATTCCCACCTGATTTACTGCGGTATGTACGTACCCGACTATGCAATTGGCCACATCATCGCCTTCCAGATTGAAGATTATTTGCGAAACCGTAATTTAGCGGAAGAAATGGAGCGGATGTGCAAATTGGGGCGCATCGCCCCACAAGTCTGGATGCAGGAGGCAGTAGGGGCGCCCATTTCGGTACAACCGATGATTGTGGCAGCAGAGGCGGCGGTGAAACGCTTCAAGGGCAGAAAATAATTGTGCTATTTTTAATTTTCTTTTTATTTAAGATGCAGATGATATTAAATGTATTTGTCACTAATTTTAGTAAGGAGATGTTTGATGAGTTCAGAATTTGCACATATGGCAGAAGAAGTTAAAAAAATGTCCAGTGAGGAGAAAGAAAAACTTAAGTTTCTAATTGAAAGATATCTCATTGAAGAACAAAGGGAAGAAATTTCAACACCTATCAGGCAAGCTTAAAAGAGCTACAGTATGATAAATTAGATTTTTCAAGTGATATTAATAAATTAAAAGGAATTTTCGTTGATACAGGCAAGCATGATGTCGTTTATGAGAGTATATTTTAGTTAAAACTTTATCCTTTTCCCCAATATTCAATTCCCCATCCCCGCTCTTTAGCCATTTTCTTCAACTTCGGAGTTGGATTCACCGCTGTTGGGTTAGCAAATAATTCCATGTGATAAATATCCGCCTCATTATTGGCGAATACGATCGATTCCTGAAAGTCGATATCCAATTTTTCGCTGATTTCCAGTAGTAGCGTTCTTTTAGCAATGCCTAATGGATGGAGACCATTGATTCTCCCACTAAATTTACCATCATGTTGCTGCAATTGGGTAGAAATGGCATAGTCAGCCCCACAAACAGAACTCAGCAATTCCGTTAAAAAATATACCGAACCGCTCATAACCATTGTCTTATGGCCATTTGCTCTTAAGCTCTCAAATCTTTGCAGTCCCGTAGGGGATAGGGAGGGGGCAATTTTTTGGTTAAAAAAACGCGTTGCATCCTTTTCGATTGTTTGAACCGGTAAGTTTTTTAAATAGGCTTTGTTTTTCGGAAACGCTTTCTCTGTATCACCTCTCAGCAAATATTTTGTTGAATTGAGCATGAAATACATAAGATTCCGGATTGGTAGAATCTTTTGTCTTATCAGATGTTTCAGGAACATTTTTTCCATAGAAGTGTTTGGCAGCAGTGTACCGTCCACATCAAAAACAGCCCAACGGGTCATTAATCATTCCTTCTTTAATATGTTTTTCGGAATTCTTTGGGATACTGTCGATTAAACAGATATTCTTTGCCATCCCATAATACCGGCAGACCTCGAACTAAATTTAAAGCAACCGCAATCCATACCAGGATATTGGTGACCAGAATAAAATTTTGCAAAAAATTTGCGGGAAACATTGAGATCAGCTGTTGATCCTCGGCCCGGGAAACGACAATAATTCCCAGAAAGACAAACACCACAACTTTGGCACCCCCGTATACTGCACGGCTAAATCGGGATGCGGTGAGGAAATGTGTAAAATGTGAGCGCATCATGCTTTTTTCCCCAAACGGGGTTTTCCCTTCCACACTAAATGCAACAGTACGCAAGGTATCGATTAAAAAGCTTCGACTAATAAAAATGATAGGAACCCAAACGCTGACTAATCCGAGAAAAGTGAAGAAAATCCAAAATACATGTTCCACAATTCGGTCGCCGGTTATATCAAACAGAGCTCCGAAGTCACTGGATTCGCCTAACTTTCTTGCCACTATGCCATCCAGAGAATCCAAATAAATAACCACGATGGTTAATACCACTGCAGAAATACGCCATTCAAAGTTGCCCTGAAACAGGACAACCACAAAAAATGAAAGCAAAATCCGAACTAAAGTGATGATATTTGGTAACATTTTTTCCTCAGATTTTTTTGTTGACGGACGTTCTATTTTTTATTTTCCATAAGGTATGACATTTTAAAATTTATGTGCAATCATTAATTCAAGTTATTAAATTGCATATTAGAAAATGATGGAGTTGAATTTATGCATGCATTTTCCTGACATTTATTTCTAAAAAACGTTCATCTTAAATTCAAAAATCGAGGGTTGTCAAATGAGTAGCGATTTTATTTCAAGAACATCTCAGGAAATTTTAGAAAGGAATGCAATTGATAAGCAATTGTACGTTGACAACGATGTCAAGCGTGGATTACGCAACCAGGACGGCTCGGGAGTTTTGGCAGGTTTAACCAAAATTTCCAGCGTGGTTGGGTATAAGAAAGAGAATGGTAAAATAGCTCCCCAGGAGGGGGAGTTGCTGTATCGCGGCATTAACATTATGGATATTTTTAAAGGCGTTCAGGATGAAGGCCGGCACGGATTTGCAGAAGTCACCTATTTGTTGCTCTTTGGAAAGTTACCGACCCAAACCGAATTAGAAGAGTTTGAAGCTTATCTCTATCCGCGCATGCAGTTGCCCAATCGATTGGTGGCAACCAATATTTTGCAGTTTACCAGTCCCAGTGTAATGAATTCTCTGCAAAAGTTGGTTTTGACCCTCTACAGTCTGGATGAAAATCCTGATGACACGTCAATCCCTAACGTTGTTCGCCAGTGCCTGGAATTGGTGGCCAAATTTCCGGCTATTGTTGCCTACTCCTTTCGAGCCTTACGAAACAAATTTCATGGAGAATCGCTTTTTATCAATCCGCCTAATCCTGACTACGACATTGCGGAAAACTTTTTGCACATGTTGCGTCCTTCCAGTGAATTTACTGAGATGGAAGCGGAAATTTTGGATTTGGCTTTAATGCTCCATGCCGAACATGGTGGTGGAAATAACTCTGCGTTTACCAGTCATGTGGTGTCTTCCAGTCAAACCGATACATACGCGGCAATTGGGGCAGCGATTGGTTCCTTAAAAGGACCCTTGCATGGGGCGGCCAATGCCAACGTGATGTATATGATGGCAAATATCCGGGAAAATGTTAAAGATTGGGATGACCGGGATAAAGTTGCCCATTATATCGAAAAAATCATTCGTAAAGAGGCATATGATAAAAAAGGATTGATTTATGGCATGGGGCACGCTGTTTATACCAGGTCCGATCCCCGGGCCATCATTCTCAAACAGAAAGCAAAAGAATTGGCTGAAGTAAAAGGTCGTATGGATGAGTTTAATCTCTATTCCAGTGTAGAAGAACTCACGCCGTCCTTGTTTCAAAAAGTGAAGGGTTCCGGAAAGGTGATCTCCGCAAATGTAGACTACTTTTCCGGTTTCGTTTATGACATGTTAGGATTCCCTGTGGATATTTATACCCCGATATTTGCGATGGGCCGGATTGTCGGCTGGTCAGCTCACCGGATTGATGAGTTGATTAACGGGGGCAGAATTATCAGGCCTACCTATAAGAGCGTTGCTGAGCGTCAGAAATACCAGCCGATTGAACAGCGGGATTAATTTTATGTTAATAGCCGGAGACCGATTGAGGATCCGGCTATTTTTTTTAGGAAACTTTAAATGGAATTTCAAAATATATTGGTTCCCATCGATTTCTCTCAATATTGCAGTCGTGCACTGGAATATGCAGTTTCCATTGCCGAAAAATATCAGGGCAAGATGGTCTTTTTACATGTTATCGAACAGGAAAACTATTTCTCCTCTTCGGCAGAGGGCGTTAAATCTGTTTTTGAAATCGATCAGAATCTGAAAGATATGGTGTTAGAAAATTTAAAGGAATTTGTGGCCTTTCAGGTTGAGGAGATAATGGTGAATGAGTTTGTGGTTAAAGAAGGGTCCGCTCCTCAGCAAATCATTGAATTTGTTAAAAATGAAAAAATTGATTTACTGGTGATGTCCAGCCACGGTTTGGCCGGAGCCGAATATCTTTCAATGGGGAGAACAGCCGCTAAAGTAATGCGAGGGGCTAATTGCCCGGTGTTAACTGTAAAGGGCGCTCCGAAGAATTAACCACAATCGGCTTTTGGTTTCACTCCGCAATCTTTTTGGTTACCCAAAAAAACTGCTTCTCAAAACCAAATGGTATTAAGTTAATTTCAATTTAATTGTTGATTCTGGCATAGAATTATATTATTTAATTTAAATTAATTTAATTAGCTGGTAAAAAATGAAGATAATCCAATGGACGATGAAACAACCTTTAACAGTTCAGTTGACCATGAAGACCTGTCAAAAAATCTTGATGATTTATCGCCAAAACCACCTTCTCAACTCAATGCACGCAGCAAAATAGTTGATATTTTAACCCGGGTCGAGACAAGACAGTCTTATACCGACAAGCTTTTAGAAAAAGAAATTGAAGAGTTTGGTGATGAAGATCGGGGTTTAATCACCGAAGTCGTCAACGGTGTCTTAAGGTGGCAGTACCGGCTGGATTGGTATTTGAGCCAGTTGTATGTCGGTGAATACGAGAGCCTGATTCCGGATGTTAAAAACAATTTACGTTCTTCCGGCTATCAATTGATGTATCTGGATAAAATTCCGCCTTACGCTGTTTTAAATGAGGCGGTAGAGATTGCAAAAACAAAATACAATCAAAAGACTGCCAATCTTGTCAATGCCATTTTGCGGAATTATTTGCGACAACAGAAAAAGCTGGAATTTATGGAATTGGACCTCGATTATGTGGAGCGATTGGCGATCAGCTATTCTCATCCACTCTGGCTAATCCAACGCTGGATTGAGCAATGGGGGATCGACGAAACCATTGAACTCTGCAATGTGAATAACCAGAGGCCGAATATTTCAGTGCGCATCAACCATTTGATGGCGGATACGAATGCCTTATACCGATCACTCGACGAAAACAATATCTCTTATGAACAGCATCCTGACTTCCCGGATTTCATATGGATTCATGATTTTTCTGAACTTCGCAAATTGGATTTATTAAAAAAAGGCTGGCTTTCGGTTCAGGATATCAGCACAGCTATCCCGGTGCAGATGTTAAATCCTCAACCGGGAGAAGCAGTTTTGGATATGTGTGCAGCTCCGGGAGGAAAGGCCGGTTATATCGGGGAGAAAATGAAAAATCAGGGCCGTCTTCTGGCATTCGAAAAACACTTTAACCGCTCCGGATTATTGCGGGAAAATTTGCAGCGACTGGGCGTGCAAAACGCTGAAATTGTTAATACTGATGCATTACAAATGCCTACCAATCACAAATTTGACAGAGTGTTATTAGATGCCCCGTGTACCGGACTTGGCGTGTTAAGTAAACGGGTAGATTTGAAATGGAAACGAACCATGAAAGATATTGAAAACATGAAACGATTGCAACTGCAATTATTGGAAGCTGCAGCGCCGGTCGTTCGAACAAACGGTATTCTGGTCTATAGTACCTGTACCATTGAAGTTGAAGAAAATGAAAAAATAATTGAAAGCTTTTTGGAAAAACACACTGAATTTCAATTAGACGAAATAAAAGATATGTTTCCTGAACCCTTTATTTGGGATAAAGGATGTATTCGTACCTTCCCGCATCGGCATAAAATGGATGGATCTTATGCAGTGCGTTTAAAGAAAATACCCCGGTAAGGGTTGCTGAGTGTTTCTTGGCAAACCAAAATTAAGAAAGTAACTTGGGCTTTCGGTTTGATATTGATGTGACAATTCGACCGCTCAGAAATCTGATTGAGTTGGGCTATTTGGGTGACATTTTAGTCATTCCCGCCTGTCTGCCAATGCAAGCCAGGCAAGCATGTTTTTGCCATAGGCACCACTTTGTGGAAGCGGGAATCTATCTCTCAGATTTCTGGATGCCCTGCCTGAATGCGAGGCAGGCAGGCCGATTAATACATTCGGGCATGACAACTTACACTAATAAAATGCCGCTTATTTGAGTGCACTTACCTATCAATCATCCCTGGCTTGTTTTTTAAAATTCTCCAATCGGTTATTAAACCTTTGTCGGGATTTTTGCAGCGTATGGGGATTACTTTGCAGTTGTTGCCTGAAGCGGGCTTCCAAAGTAGGCAGCAGCTCGGCTTTTATCAAAATCAACAGTTCCTTTTTAACCAGTTTTTTGGATTCATAACCGAACAGATATCTCATTCCAAAAAACCACCAGGGGAGGTCTTTCAACAACGGAACACCTTCCCGGGTATGGGTTTCTTCATTTATGTATAACCCGCCAATAATGGTTTCCTCGCCGTCCAACAAATACACTGAAGTCTCTGCGGAAGACTTTTTAATCTCCAGTCCCACGCTACTATTAATGGAATTACTTCGTTCGATTTCCAGATTAAGATGAATAAAGTTAATTGAATCGTGGCTAATAATTTCCGGTGTTACCCGAATGATCGAACCGGTGGAAAAGAATTTGTTTACGGTATTGCCGGCAAAGTCTTGCACGGTAACAGAAACATCACTGCCGACTTGAATGCCCCCCTGTTCACCCGATTCGACCGTGATCTGAGGATTTGCAATCACTTCACCTATCTGTTCGTTTTCTAATGTCTTGAAAATCGCTACCAAACTGCCGTAATCTAAATCGGGATTAATATCCAATTCTAACAAGCCCCTTTTCCCATCACCGGCTTTCTGAGCAATTCCCAAATTTACATCATTACCTCGAAATAAATCCCAACTGGTACCAACTTCGTGAAGTTTGGTCCAGTCTGCTTCAAAAAAAATGGCGGAAATCATTACTTCTCGGGATTTGAAATGCTCCAGGGCGGATTCACCCTCACTTTCTTTTTTGCGTTCTTCATCTCTCAGGGAAATGATTTTCAGATAGTCGGCATATTCATCGTACCATAATTGGTTGTTCCTCAAAATCGTTTCCAAAGCATTCATCCAGTGCATTTGATTTATGTCCACCTGAATCGGATGGGTTCGTGATTTCGGATCGACTATGATTTTCTCCAGAAATTTCTTACTGAAATCGTTTAACATATCCAGGGCATGCTGCATTGATGTGGAGCCTGAAAAGGATACAATTTCATCCGGCTGGGCATACATTTCCCGTAATTCTCGGGGATGCTTTGTTTGCGCATCTGCATATTCAACCAACAGGGCTATTAATGGAACAATGAGATAATAACCAATCCGTTTCATATACATCTCTCTTTCATCCTGTTTACTTAGAAAATCTTAGTTTCAAAACAATTTTCTCGACAATTCCACCTTTGTTTAAGGTAAACTCAGCTTCATTTTTGGTGGGGTTAATCCGACTTAAATATCCCAGATAAATCCGATCCCCTTCTTCTAACTCATGGATTTTTCCGGTATGGTCGGTCACCAGCGCTTTACCCTTCACCACTGCATTTAATTCCGCTCGTTCGACTTCTACTAATTCTTCCGTATTCGGGGGAAGATTGCGGAAGATGTCGGGGGCAAAGGGATTTTTTACCCGGGCAACTCGGACATCATTTAAACTGCGATCAGTAGCTGGCAAATCATTGGTTTGGACAAAATAAGCGCGGATCTCCATTTCGAACGGTACAATCAATCTGATCTGTTTTGTCTCGGGATCTTTGTTCTCAACTCCGCGAATATTTAATTTGTTAATTTTGTAAATCTGAGGACCCCGTTCGATATACCAAATAAATTGGTAAAGTTTGTCGAACGATCCTTCGCCTTTTATGTTATAAGTATTGTACCCGTAACCGTCCTGCGTCTCGCTGCCGATGAACAGCATATTAAAATCCAGTAGACCCACATAATTGAGGATTGTATTCAGGTAATAATAAGTTTCGGTAGAGGTTACCCGGGTTTTGATTTGTTTATCAAGATTGGCGATTTTTTCTTCTCTCTCCCGGATGAATTCCCGGAGTTGGGTGAATTCTGTTTCAATCCCGTCCAGGGCAGCAATCTTTTTATCGATATTTTCGATCTTTTCCTGTGTTGCGTTTATCCTGTTCGGATAAGAAAAAAAGACGAAGTAACCGCTGACAATCGAGATTAAAAGGATAAAACTCCCCAATACGATGATATTTCTGATCTTATAGGTCAAAACCGAACTCCTGTCTTATTTTTGCGGAAGCTTTAATTCAATTTCGAAATGATAAACCATATGGCCGCGAATGTCTTGAACTTCAACAGATTTTAAGGTAGCGTTTTCCAGTGCGCCGGAAAGGCGAGGAATGCGGCTTCGATAAATGGCATATCCTCTAAGCATAACCGTCTGGTGAGCGCTTCTGCGAATTTCGGTTATCCAGATATGACGAATATCTTGGATAATATTGGCAGATATGTTTAAGAACCGGCTCCAGGTTTTGGTACCGATCAAGAGCCTATCCAGCACTCCCATCGCGCTGTCATAGTTAATCAATTTATTTCTCTCTGCATTAACTTTTTCATCAATCTTCTGTAAATGACTTAATTCTGATTTATGAAACTGAAGCTGATTTTGCAATTGAGATAATTCTCGTTGCTGAGTTCCGATATTGACTGTGGCAAGAAAGGTAATAATCGGAATTAATGCCAATAGTATCCATCCCCTAATGCCGAGCTTAAATTTTTTCTGCCGCTCCCTGATGTGTTCGGGAGTCAAATCTACATTATATAAGGATTTATTGGAGTCATCCAGGGTTCTGAGCGCGGCGCCAATTGCTACTGAGAAGCGGGAAATCAATGGATCAGGAGTATTGATATTCAGCCGGGGCAGGTGCATATAGTCAATATTGATATCTTCGGAAAATCGTTCTGTTAAATAATCCTTTAATCCTACCTCAAAGGTTTCTCCGGCAAGAATGATATGGCCAGGTTGAGGAAGATTGAGATTGTCTTTTTCTAAAAGTAATCGACTGTATATGGTGTTTGCTGTATTTTCCGAATCCTGTCCGGCACCGATGATATAGGAAATATTTAAAATTTCTCTGCCCCGCAGGAAGATCAGGCGACTGAACTCGTGACCGATATAGATCACCACGCTGACTTCCATTTCATCGAATTGGTAGTTTTCAATCACGAGGTTGATCAGGGAAATTTCAGCAGTTTCGACAAAGCGAATATTGGCAGTTTGGGTGCTAATATTGTGTTTAAGGGTGTCAAAAACATTCTGAATGCTCACATCATTTTCGCAGACAATGACTAATAAGCGCCCGTCATAAAGTTTTATCATCCGGATCGCATCCGCAGTGACAGCTTTTGCCTCGATGCGTTCCCGGGAAAGTTCTTTAACAACTCTGTCCTTCAGTTTTTTACTTTTTAATTGCCAGTCAGTGGGGAAGTAGAAATAATAAATGTTAGGTTCGGGAATACTGATCGAAACATTGTATTTTGTATTGGGGAATTTGCTGAAGATTTTTTCTAAAATCTCGGCGTTTTCGTACTGGTCGTTATCGAATTCATTTAAGAAGGACTGTGATGTATCGGACTCCTCGTTCAGCTCGAACGGTTCCGGTTCTTCATAAATCAAATTGGAAACTTTGGATATCAGTTCATCCTCAACCGGTGCGGGTTCCATCCGCTGTGTCAATCGAACCGTCTCCGCATCGATCAGTTGAATTTTTTTATTAACCTTTGCCAGGCTGGCCACATGTAAATACGATCCCTCTACAAAAATGCCAACCCCCAACTTTGCCTTATGAATTCTGTTTACAAATGACTTTTCTTGCTGATCAATTTGAATTTCCTGAATGCCGGTCTTAGTTTCCATTTTTCTTCTTTCTTGAATCTGAATTAATTTATTTCTAACAGTTGTTTCATTCGGCGCTTGTTATTGGCATAATTAAATGCGGTATCCAGAGAAATTTTTTTCTCCCAATACAGTTGTCTTAAATCCTGCTCAAGCGTTGTCATGCCGTATTTGCCTCCCTCACTAATCATTTGGTAAATTTCAGAGGTATTGTTGTTCTTGATGGCGGCATTTATTGAGGGTGTCATCACCATAATTTCCTTTGCCAATACCAATTCTTTGCACAACCCCGGAATCAATCTTTGAGACACAACACACCGCAGGATATCCGCTAAACGATGGCGGATTCGGGCTTGTTCTTCGGAGGGAACTTCGCCAATAATTCTATCAATACTTTCCACTGAGGAATAGGTATGTAATGTGGAAAAGACCTTATGTCCGCTGTCGGCGGCCTCCAGTGCGCTCATAATTGTATCGGAGTCGCGCATCTCCCCAATAATGATAACATCCGGGTCCTGTCTGAGCGCCTCAATTGTTCCGTTTTTAAATGAACTCGTATCCATCCCCACTTCACGGTGTCGAATCATACAACGTTGGGACCGATGGATATATTCAATCGGGCGAGAGATTACCACCACATGGCCTTCGATGGAGCGATTGTTTAGATCAATAATAGCATCCAGGGTGGTGCTTTTGCCGGACCCGGTGATACCGGTAATAAGTACCAATCCCTCTTTGGTGTGCACCAGGTTGAGTATTTTGGTTACATATGGATGGAAGCCGTAACTTTCATAGGGACGAATTTCGCTGTTAATGGCTCGCATGTTTAAGGCTAAATCATGCAGCTCAAAATAGGCGCAGGCGCGATAACGAAACTTGTTACCGTCGGAATCGGTTATGGTATAAGAAAAATCAAAGCTTCGCTTCTCCAGCAAAAATTCCCGTTGAGAAGGTGTTAAGGCATTGAGGATTAAAATATTAAATTCATCAGATCGATATTGCCCGAATTCTTTGATCGGGTATTTCAGCCCATTAAGGCGCAGCCAGACTTCATGATTACAACCGTATCCGCCGAACTCGATATCCGAGGCGCCGAATTTGCGCATTTGCATTAAAACATCATCTAAAAAGTCCTTTAGAATCATCCGCTGTTCATACCTGACCTTGGAAACGACTTCTCTGTTGATAACCGTCTGACGTTCCGAATCATGAAAGGTCTGTGGGATTTTTTGCGTTAATGCTGCTAACAATTCTTTAGCTTTGTTTAGATTTTGGGATTGCAGGGTCATTCCTCCTCTCGCCAACTTTTTTTAAAATCTTTGTTCATCTTTCATTCCCACCAGTACACGAGTCTCAATTCCCGGAGGAACAGGTAAGGCAGATGAGAGACTCTTGAGGCGATCATCGAATCGAGGGCTTGAATTAAATCCATGCACGACTTGCCCGGTGCAGGGACTAAAAACACTGCCGGGCCCGGAAACGTCTGGAGCGATAGTTCCATTCAGATCCACCACCCTCGACGGTGAGCGGGTCCGCAAATTTTCCAACGTAAAAAACCCATTAATACTCATGACGCTGGCCTGTATATGGGGGTCGCTGTTAGTAGCAGGATTATCACTGACCAATACGCTGTTTCCGGAAACCAATCCCAGCGGGTCATCTGAATTGGGATTGGTTTCCGCATCTTCCGCATGGACGTTATTGTCATCAATCCAGATATTATGGTCAGAATAGATGGTTAACTTTCCATTTAATACCCCTTTGGTCCGAACATCCTGAAACGAAAAAACCACCCCGGCAATCGCAATGGCGGTTATAGAGACCATATCCGGATTCATGGCACTCTCAGCAGTTTGATGGACAGAAGTTTCCAAAAATTGGACGTCATAATTTTCCAGATTCTTATTCAAATTTAAGACCGTAAAGAAAAGCAGCATAGGCACGCCAGGGACTGTGATTGTTTGACCGGTATTCATGGCACTAATCCTCAGAAGTTGCTTGAGCTAACTCTTCCAGAGTTGAAATCCCCTGTTTTACCCTCTCTCTGCCTGCGGCACGAAGGGTTAACATCCCTTCTTTAATTGCCTGCTTACGAATACTCTCTTCGTCAATGTCCATGCCGGTTTCAAAAATCAACTTTCGGATTTCCGGGCTAAATAACAGGGATTCGTGAATGGCGATCCGTCCTTTATAACCGCCATGGCAATTATCGCAACCGACAGCTTCATAAAAGGTCGTATTATCAATTTCCTTTTTAGTGAAACCCAGGCTGGCGGGAATATTCGGGTCGAGGTCCTTCATTGGCCGTTTACACTTGTCACAAAGTTTACGGATTAATCGTTGGGCAATGATCAGATTAATGGCATAAGCAATAAGAAACGTTTCCATACCCATTTTATAGAGCCTGGAGATAGCGCTGGGAGCATCGTTCGTGTGCAAGGTAGAAAAGGTTAAGTGACCGGTGTTGGCTAATTTTATGGCAATTTCGGCAGTATCCTTATCTCTGATTTCTCCCACCATTACCACGTCAGGGTCGTGTCGTAATATTGCTCGCAGAGCTTGTTCAAAATTATTTTTGGGGCCGATTTTAATTTGTCGCACACCAGGGATAATGTATTCTACCGGATCTTCCACGGTTAACACGTTTATTTCGGGTTTAATAACATAATTGAGGGCGGCAATCAGTGTGGTGGATTTTCCACTTCCGGTTGGCCCGGTAACAATAACCATTCCTTGCGGTTTGGAAATTGACTTGACGAACGCTTCTTTCGCTTTACCATGAAATCCAAGCTGGTTCGGATCGGTAATAACATTGCGATCGTCCAGTATTCTGATCACCACACTTTCCAACTTGTATTGGAATTCTTTTCCCACAATCGGTAAAATGGAGACGCGATAGCGAATCAAGTGACCGTCAATCTGTCGTTGAATATAGCCATCCTGTCCGGTCTCTCGTTCGAAGCGGTCGATATTTTTGGAGCGGTCTTTGACAATTGCTGCCATCGCTTCCGGCCGCACTTTTTTCTGAAAATTCCAGGGCTGTAATTTCCCATCAATGCGAAAAAAGATATTGGTGGTCTTCACGTCTTTGGGAACCATATGAATATCACTCGCACCACGGCGAACTGCATCGACCAGCATACCTTCTGCTAAATTTACCAGCATACTTTTATTGACTTCCGCATCCAAGGCATCTTCTTCAACGTTGCTGTCTTCATCAGGGTCTTCATGGATTTCCATTTCCGTATTTTCAAATGCTTTTAAAAATTCATTTTCCGGGGGAAGAATCTTATCCAAAATGGCCTGATAATCCTGCTCCTGTACGTAGCATACTTCGTATTTTTTTAGTCTGATTGCTCTGGCAATCAATGGAATATGCCTGCTGGTGGGGTCCACTGCAGCAAATACATACTTGAAGGCGGATTGAGGATCTTTCAGTATTAAGATTTTTTCATTTTGCATTATATTGCGAAGCGTTTTGGGAAGAGATTGCATTATTTTTTTGATAATATCGGCATTATCATTTTTAAATAGGGTGTGAGAAAATTTAAGATTCCTGAATCCGTATTGATTGGCCAATTCCCGGAAAACGCTGTCGCGTTCAACCTCAAAGTCTTCCACCAGAATCTGAGCAAGGTTGCGGCGGGCGGTTCCTTCTTCCCGCCGTTTAATTTTTAAGGCTTTCTCAAGAACGTCAAAACTCACCACATTCTGTTTAACCAGAACCTGACCTAATTTGTACATTGTATCTTGCATTAAGAACCAGCCTCAATTGGCCTAATGATATAAATGGGTTTTGAAAGAAAATTAAAAAAATGATTTGGGTCGAACCAACGCCGCTTCTGAGGACAGCAGCGTTAATCCGGTAATAACAATAGTGATGACCATTGCAATAAATAATTGCACAAATTCCACCGCATTTTTTAGCTTATAAACAGTTTCTTTTTCATAGTAATCTGCAATTTGCCTGGCGGTGTGCTTTACTGTACCAGTCTCGGCACCGGAGTTAAAACGTGCCAGTGAGGTTCTGGTGAATACTCTGCTTGCTTCAAACGCTTTAACCAGTCCTTTACCCTGGTTTAACATCATNNACATCATTGGTATGGATACAGACTTAATTTGATGCTCAACGTATTTGTTCCCACAGGCTTCAGCAGCAAGCTTTATCGCTTCGATATTTTCACCGGAACCACTATATAAGGCGTGAAAGACCCGACAGAAAATCTCGATAGTTGTTTTGTGGATTAAGCTCCCCAGGACAGGAATCTTGATTAGAACCTTGTCTTTAAAAAATTGTCCCTTAGGGGTCAATAAAATGAAATAAGCTAATCCGACTGATAGTGCGCTGAACAATATAGTGAAGAGCAGTATATAAGCGCTTAAAAAGTTGCTGACATCCATCATTGCGGCTGTCATTGGCGGAAGGTCGGACCCAAATTGTTGAATAAGCTCGACCGTATCCGGAAAAATTTTGATGATGTAAAATACAATGGCTCCGATCAGGACAAGGAGGGTGAAAAAAGGCATGATCAATGCACTTTTTAAGTTGCGTCGGAATTCCATTTTTCGTTCCAGGAATTTGGCAGTGCTTTCGTATATATCCGCCATATTACCACTTTTGGAACCCAGACCCAGCATGCGTGCGGTAAAACGTCCCAGAACTTTCTCCTGCTTCATAAAGGCTTCTTCACTATCCTTGCCCTGACGCAAATCATTATTGATTTCTCTTAAGCTATCTCGCAGTGTGGCGTTTTGTACATCGTTAATCAGTAATTGCAATATTTCGTTAAAAGGCAATTTTTGCCTGAGCAAATCGGCACTAACGCGAACAAAAGTCACGATTTCTGCAACAGGCGGTTTGAGTTGTAAATTGAAGAGTTTAGGTTGGATGCTTATAATTCTATAGCCGAGTTTCTCCAAAGCTGCTCTTACTTCTTCCCTGGTAAAAGCTTTTTGTTCACCCTTTAGCGGCTTTTCCCCCTCTTTCTGGATTTTATAGATAAACGTTCTACGCTTTTGAATGCGTTGAACTTTTACCCGATGTCGTTCAGAAAGCTGACGAATTTTCTGCTTCGCAGCAGAAACTCTATTTGCCGTTACGACTCCCTGTACTTCCCGGCCAGAGGCAGTTTGCCCCACAAATCTAAAATCTGGCATAAGCGACCAACTCCTTTTGGCGTCTCAAATAAATTATGGAGAGGTCCAGACCTCTCCATAATTTTTCTAATTCAGGATCACGGTTGAAATACTGTCCGCAGTGACCCTTGTATAGGCTTTAACCGGATTACTTCCGTCATCTCCGGTTTCTACACCGGACCCGGTAATATAAATTGTACCGGAGCTGCCGGAGACATTGGACATGCTGCCGCTAACCGGGGAAGTCCCGGACGGTTGACTGGTTGCAACGAGATAGCTTCCATTGGCATTGCCGGTGTCCTTTGCGCTTAAGTAAAATCCATTAAAACTTTGAGCGCCACCGCCCAATTGGCTGGGAGTGCGATAATAGCGTTGGGCCTTGGCAGAATAGTTCACCAGATCAGTGATCATCGCCTGACGATTTGCATCGACAGCGCTACTCTGGAACATATTTACGCCAACTGCAATGGCGACACCGACGATGATAACACTTAATACGATGAGTAAGAGTTGTTGTTGACCCATTAGAGATACCTCCTTGTTAGTTTACTTAAAACTATTATTTCATTAGATCCTTCTGAAACAAATACAATTCAAAATTCGGCAATCTTTACTGCCTATTTAACTTGCTTTAATTTTTTTATATCTCATTCAAATATTATACCAATTTGTAAAACGAATAAAATGGGGAAATAACAGACACTTCAGGGAGCAGGTGAAATGCTGAGTGTCTGAGTTTTCATCAGCAGTTGCAGATTTTTTAGGAAATTTAAACATTTTTGGCAGGGAATTGATGCTTGGTGGGGGGGCAGTCCCCCGGTGGCCTGGGATTGTGGGTTTCCGGGGTTGGCCATCAATCGGTACTCCGCAGGGAGAAGCACGGCGGAGACTTCTTCCAGGGCATTTCCATCGGTCATGTCCCTGCTCCATAGGAGAATTATGCCTGGAATACAGACTTGAAACATTTCGTTATGTTAATATAATCGGTAACGTTTCAACAAATAACGAACCATGGCTTTATCGAAACTTTCGGTAGTGAATATATTTTGAAAGTCAACCTGCATGTTTCTGCATTCACTTTTCAGCTCCCGGTAAAACGCATCCACTAATTCCCGATAATTTTGCTGGATAAGAAATGGTTGCGTTTTCAGCTCTTCATTTGTTTCTAAATCCACAAAGGTGGCTTCATTTGTAAAATTAAAGAGACGGTCGTTAGGATCTAAGATATTAAATACCAGGACTTCATGATTGTAATAGCGAAAATGACGCAGGCCCTCTAAAATCTTTGAAGCATCTTCATATAAGAATTCAGTCAGCAGAATAACTAATCCACGGCGTTTAATTTTTTCGGCCAGGGTATGCAGAGTTTGGCTGACGGCGGTTTGGGACTTCTGCGGTTTTGTGTCATTTAACTCTTTGAGTAAAAACTTAATGTAAGAGTTCGTGGATTTCGGGGGCAGATAACGATGAATTTTATCGGAAAATAACGCCAATCCTACTGCATCCCGTTGTTTTAAAAGCAGGTAGGAAAAAGCAGCAGCCAAATATACCGCATATTGCAGCTTGGTAATACTATGACTGGTATATCCCATAGACCCGGAGGTATCTAACAGGATATAAGCCTTCAGGTTGGTCTCTTCTTCATACTGTTTTATGTAGTAGCGATCGGTGCGTCCGTATACCTTCCAATCAATATCACGAATATTGTCGCCGGGCATGTACTGGCGATGTTCGGAAAATTCCACACTGAAACCGTGGAAAGGGCTTTTATGTAAACCGACTAAAAATCCTTCTACAATAAATCTGGCGATTAACTCTAAATTTT
>JABAHQ010045950.1_pt2 | contig 25818 bp, 32 predicted proteins | sample 7062091 | NCBI WGS metagenome assembly JABAHQ01 (sample SAMN14534359, study PRJNA622989) | marine sediment metagenome | biome: marine biome [ENVO:00000428]; feature: marine pelagic biome [ENVO:01000023]; material: deep marine sediment [ENVO:00002113] | place: India: Gulf of Kutch | collected...
AGCCGGTGCACGCCGGTTTCGGTGCGCAGCAAGCCGAAGGCGTACTCGCCCTCGATCTTGATGGTGGCGCTCTTGATGCCGGCCGTGTCGCCGGGCGTTTCGTCCTCCACCGTGGTGCTGAAGCCCTTGCGCTCGGCGTAGCGCAGGTACTGGCGCAGCAGCATGCTGGCCCAGTCGCAGGCCTCGGTGCCGCCGGCGCCGGCCTGGATGTCGAGGAAGCAGTTGAGCGGGTCCGCCGGGTTGTTGAACATGCGGCGGAACTCGAGCTTTTCCACGTCGGCCGCGATCTTGGCGGCCTCGTTGGCAATGGTCTGCAGGCCGGCGTGGTCGTCGTCGGCGGCGGACATCTCGTGCAGCTCGGTGTTGTCGGCCAGCTCACCGGCCAGGCGGTCCAGCACCAGCACCACGTCCTCGAGGGACTTCTTTTCCTTGCCCAGGTCTTGCGCGCGCTTGGGGTTGTCCCAGACGGTGGGGTCTTCCAACGCGGACTCGACTTCCTTCAGCTTCGATGCCTTGGCATCGTAGTCAAAGATACCTCCGCAGCTCGGCCACGCGGGTGGTCAGGTCATCGAGTTGCGTGCGGATGGCGTTGATCTGTTCGGCGTCCATGGCGGTTCCTGCGTGTCTTCGGCGAAAAACGGCGATTTTCTCATGCAGGGGAGGGCCCCGGGACGAGGCGCCTAGAAGCGCACCGTGGTGCCCACCATGAAGGCCGCCGTGCCCAGGAACTGCACCTCCAGCGAGAACCGGTCGTTGAGGCGGTAGCCCACGGAGGGAATGACCACCGGTGCGAAGCCGCCCACGTTCAGCGGCACCTTGTCCTTGTACTTGCCGCGGTAGCCGTAGATGATGCCGGCGCTGACCGTGACGTAGACCTCTGGCCAGCGCACGAACAGGTCGGGGATGCTCTTGGCCACGTAAGCGTAGGCCGATGGCTGCCCGAAGGAGTTGTTGAACAGCGCCAGGCCGCACATCTGGTTGTTCGGCAGGCGCCGGCTCAGGCTCATCAGATAGACCTGCCGGTGTTCCTCGTCGAAGCGCCAGTGGTGGGTGTACGGCGAGGCGAAGACTTCGTAGCGCGGCTCGCCCTCGGGCAGGGGGTCGTCCCAGCCAGGGCAGAGGTTGAGGGCGAGGGCGGGACCGCTGGCGACCGCCGCGGCGAGGGCGAAAACGTGTCGTCGGATGGGCATCGGTGCAGTCTGCCCGAATACGCCCCCTTGGACGCCGTCCGAGTGCAACAGCCGGTGAATCAGGCCTTGTCCGACAGAAATGACTCGATCAATGTGGCCAATTCCTCGGGGCGGTCGTGGTGCATCATGTGCCCCGCGTCTTCGACGATGGCGTGCCGCAGGTCGGGCACGTGCGCGATGCGCTCGCGGAATTCGTCCAGCGTGTAGCGGCCCTTCCACCACAGGCCCAGGCTGTCGTCGCTGGCCACCACGCACAGCGTGGGCGCGCTGATGCGGCGGTACACCTCGATCGCTTCCTCGGGCCGGAACAGCACGGCGTTGGTGACCTTGTGCGCCGGGTCGCCGAGGATCGCCCAGCGGCCCTCGGCGTCGGGCCGCGCCCACTGGCGGGCCAGCCAGTCGGCCTTGTCCCGCGGCAGGCGCGGGTTGGTCTTCATCAGTCGGCGCGCCACGCCCTCGGCGTCGGGGTAGGTGCTCAGGTCCATGTCGCCGCGCCGCTGCGCGCGAATCTCGTCCAGCCACTGCGCGTAGCGTTTGGGCGCCTGCTCCGGCGGCGAGGCCGGCATGCCGAAGCCTTCCAGGTTGACGAGCCGGCGGATGCGCTGGGGCCGCGCGCCCGCGTACAGCGTGGCCACGTGCCCGCCCATGCTGTGGCCCACCAGGTCCACCGGCCGATCGGGGGCGATGGCGTCGAGCAGCGCATCCAGGTCGCCCAGGTAGTCGGGAAACCAGTAGCTGTCGGGCGCGGCGCCGTCGAAGCGGGTGTCGCCATAGCCGCGCCAGTCGGGCGCGACGATGTGGCGGTCTTCCTTCATCGCGTCGATCACGAACTGCCAGGACGCGGCCACGTCCATCCACCCGTGCACCAGCACCAGCGGCGCCCGCGCCGGGTCGGGCGAGCCCCAGTGGCGCAGGTGGTAGCGCCAGCCACGGATGGGGAGAAACTCGCTGTGGGAGGGGCGTCGTGCTTGGTACATTCGCCCGATCATAGAGAGGCTCCGGTGGCGGGGCCCGGAGACAAAGGCATGCCCACAGCCGCCCGCCGTCAAGGCCGCGACACCGTTCCTGACCTGTACGCCGCCCTGCACGCGGCATTCCGCTGGCAGGTGCCGGCCGAGTTCAACATGGCCGAGGTCTGCATGCGCCGCTGGGCTGGCAGCCCGGCCAGCGCCCGCCGCACCGCCGTCATCGCCACGGCCCCGGGCATGGCTGATCGCGAACACAGCTACGCCGAACTGTTCGCGCAGGCGAATCGCCTGTCCAACGCGCTGGAAGCCCTTGGCGTGCAGCGCGGCGACCGGGTGGCCATCGTGCTGCCACAGCGCTTCGAGACCGCGGTGNNGAGGCGCTGGAGTTCCGCCTGCGCGACAGCGAGGCGGTGCTGGCCATCTGCGACGCGAGCACCCTGGCGGCGGTACAGGGGGTGAGCGCCGCGTGCCCGCTGCTGAACGAACTGATCGCCGTCGACGCGCCCGACGGCACCGCGCGCGGCGGCGCGCTCGACTGGGCGCAACTGCTGGCACAGGAAGAAGCGCGCTTCGAGCCCGCTCACACGCGCGCCGACGAAGCCGCCGTGCTCATCTACACCAGCGGCACCACCGGCAACCCCAAGGGCGCGCTCATCCCGCACCGCGCACTCATCGGCAACCTCAGCGGCTTTGTCTGCAGCCAGAACTGGTTTGGCTTCGACCCGTTCGACGCGGGCCGCGCCAGCGAGGCCGTGTTCTGGTCCCCCGCCGACTGGGCCTGGACCGGTGGCCTGATGGACGCGCTGCTGCCCACGCTCTACTTCGGCCGGCCCATCGTGGCGCACAACGGCCGCTTCAGCCCGCAGACGGCGTTCGAGCTCATCGAGCGGCACGGCGTCACGCACAGCTTTCTCTTCCCCACCGCGCTCAAGGCCATGATGAAGGCCTATCCGCAGCCCAAGCGCCATTTCCGCTTCATGCTGCAGGGCCTGATGAGCGCGGGCGAGGCCGTGGGCGACGCGGTCTTCAACTGGTGTCGCGACGAGCTCGGCATCACCGTGAACGAGATCTTCGGGCAGACCGAGATCAACTACATCGTGGGCAACTGCGCGCCGCTGTGGCCGGTGCGCCCGGGCAGCATGGGCAAGGGCTACCCGGGGCACCGTGTCGCGGTCATCGACGACGATGGCAACGAGTGCCCCGTGGGCGTGCCGGGGGACGTGGCCGTGCACCGGCGCGACGTGCACGGCGAGCTGGACCCGATCTTCTTCCTGGGCTATTGGAAGAACGACGCCGCCACGCAGGGCAAGTTCACCGGCAACCTGAGCAACAGCTGGTGCCGCACGGGCGACCTGGCGGTGCGCGACGCGGACGGTTACCTCTGGTATCAGGGCCGTGCCGACGACGTGTTCAAGGCCGCGGGCTACCGCATCGGGCCGAGCGAGATCGAGAACTGCCTGGTGAAGCACCCGGCCGTCGCGAATGCGGCGGTGGTGCCGAAGCCCGACAAGGAGCGCGGCGCGGTGGTGAAGGCGTTTGTCGTGCTGTCACCGGGACACATCGGAGACGCGGCGCTGGTCGCCACCCTGCAGGCGCATGTGAAGGGGCGGCTGGCGCCTTATGAGTACCCGAAGGAAATCGAGTTCATCGAGGCCCTGCCGATGACGACGACGGGCAAGGTGCAGCGGCGGGTGCTGCGGCTGAAGGAAGAGGAGCGGGCGCGGGGCGTCTGAGGGCCTGGACGGGCCGTGGCCCGGCCGGGCATGCCGTTTGCCGCGTGTCGGGGATATGGCCCACGTCCCCCTCGCCGAAGCCGGACTGGAACGGCTTTTCACGCACGCCGCCGCACTTCCGGAGGCGGGGGACAACGCGGTTCACCGGATCATCCAGTTGCAGGTCCAGTTGATGGCGCAGCAGCTTGCGCTGCTGGCGGGCAGTTCGGCCCCCGTGGTCCCGGAGCCCTTGTCCAGCCCCGCTGTGCCCGATGAGGTCTGCGTGGTTGCCGACCCCGGAGCCGGCCCCGACCGCGCCGACTTCGCCGCGCCGGCGAATGCCAGGGAGCAGGCCATCGCCGCCATCTGGGCCCGCCTGCTGAACGTCACCCGGATCGGGCGGAACGACAACTTCTTCAATCTCGGCGGCCATTCCTTGCTGGCCCTGCGCGCAGTCCAGGAGATGCAAGCGATCACCGGCGAGAAGATCGCGGTGTACCGCCTGATCCTCGAGACCCTTGGCCAGATCGCCGCGACCGGCGCGATCGAGGGAGCGCCTGCCGAGCCGGACGCCGACGACGGCTGGTCCGGCAACGCCATGACGCCCTTGCGCTTCGGCCCCGCCTCGTCTCTCTACGGCGTCTTTCATCCGGGCGCTTCGCGCGATGTCCGCCCCCGCGCCGTGCTGTTGTGCAACCCCTTTGGGCAGGAAGCGGTGCGTGTCCACCGCCTGTTCCGCGTCTTGGCCGAACGCCTCGCCAGCGCCGGCGTGGCCTGCCTTCGCTTCGATTACCACGCGAGCGGCGAATCCCTGGGCGAGGACCACGAAGCCGATCTCGAACGCTGGGTCCACGATGTGGTGGCCGCCGATGCGCTGCTGCGCCAGCGCGCCGGCGTGCAAGCGGTGGACTGGCTCGCGCCGCGCCTGGCCGGCGCCGTGGCGGTGAGGGCATCGGCGCAGGCATTGCCGGGCCCTCGACAGCTCGTGCTCTGGGAGCCGGTGGTGTCGGGCGCCCCGTATGTCGAGCACCTGCTGGCGGTGCAGGCCGCGACCATGGCCGACCTGCCGGACGGTGGTGCGCTCGCCGGGGAAGACGAGATCCTGGGCTTTGCTGTCAGCCGGCGCCTGCGGGAGCAGATGCGTGCCGTCGCGCCCGACGACTACCGGCACGCGCGGACCCGTTGCATCGCATGGATCACGTCGCATCGGCAGGCGGGCGGCGACGATTGGACCGCCGCGCTGCGGGCCGAGGGCGTGTCGGTGAGGCGCCATGCGCTTCCGCTCGATTTCGACTGGACGTCGGAGGAAGCCTTCAACACCGCGCTGGTTCCCAAGGATGCGCTGGAGCTCCTCGAATCGGTGTTGACCGGAGAGCCGGCTTGAATGAGCTTGGTCTCAGCTTCGGTCCCCAGCGGCGCTTGAGCGCCACGTTGACGCTGCCGCCTGACAGAGCGCCGGCCCGGATGGGCGTGGTGCTGCTCAACGTCGGCATCATTCATCGCATCGGTCCGCACCGCTTCAACACCAAACTCGCACGCGCGCTGGCCCGCGAGGGTTGGGCCACACTCCGCATCGACCTCTCGGGCCAGGGCGACAGCGGCGTGCCGATCGAACCCCTGCCGTTCGAGCAGCAGGCCGTGGCCGACCTGCAAGCGGCCATGGACCACTTTCAGCGCGTGTGTCCCGTCGAGCGGTTCGTCATTGCCGGCATTTGCTCCGGTGCCTACAGCGGCCTGGCCGCTGCGCTGGCGGATGCGCGTGTGGACGGCCTCTGGATGCTGGACGGTTACGCGTATCCCACGGCCAGGACGCGATGGAATCGTTACCTGCAGCCGCTTGTCGAGGCATCGCCCCGCGCGCTTGGGTCGTGGGCACGCAAGCTCGGCAAGCGCACGGCCCGCGCCGTCCGGGCCGCGCTCAGCCAGTCGACGACGCCGGAGGTATGGGACTTCGCGCGCCGTGCGCCCTCGCAGGACGCCTTCGGCCGCGACATTCAGGCGCTCGTCGATCGCGGTGTGGCGGTGTGCTTCGTGTACTCGGGCAACATGCGCTGGTACTTCAACTATCGGAACCAGTTGCGCGACGCCTTCAGCGCATTCGACTTCGTCGGCCGCGTGCGCTGCGAGTACCTGCCGAAGGCCGATCACACGGCCACGACGCTGGCGACGCAACAGCAACTGATCCGCGGTCTGGCCGAGTGGCTGCGGAGCACGCGCGCATCCGATGGCGAGGGCGGGGCTCTCAATGCCGGGTCACCCAGACCATCCCGATGCTCACCCACGCCCCCAGGCTGAAATAAGGCGTGAGCCACAAGGCATCCTCTTTCCATGCCGACCATTGCCGGCTGGGCACGCGCCGGACCATGGCATCGCGGGCGCCGCTGGTCAGGTCCAGGTAGCACACGCCCCGCGCCCGGCATTCGCGGTAGCGACGCAGGTACATGGGGGTGTCGATGGCGAGCACATAGGCGATGAAGCCCAGCGATCCCACCAGGCCGAACAGGGCCGCCGCCTGCACCCACCCACTGCTGTGCTGCGCCACCACCGCCAGCAGAACGGCCGTCATGAAAAACCCCGCCGCCCACAGCAGCGATTCCACGGCCTGCGTGATGTGGTTGAGCGTCAGCACGCTGTGCCAGCAAAAGGCCTGGGCCAGCGTCATGAAGACCGGGATGCCCCAGGCCGCCGTCTGGACGAGCGGCAGGCCGGCCTGCCCACCCAGCTGGTGGACCAGCAGGCCCAACTGGATGGCGAAGCAGATCTCCGCCACCGTGGCGGCCGTGCGGCCCAGGATGATGCTGGACAGCGGTGAGTCCACCAGCACCAGCCGCTCCAGGTCGACCCGGGGCAGCACCGAGCGGTACGCGCACACCAGCACGTAGACGCCCGACAGCGCCAAGTGCCAATTGGCGTAGGCGCTGGTGCCGGCGCCGAGGTACCAGGCGACCAGCCACAGGCACACGTTCGCGACGGCCAGAACACAAAGCGCTCGCCACCAGGAGAGCGCTTGGCGATCGGCGCCGCAGAGGGTCACGGTGGAGCGGGAAGGGCTTCAGATCAGCCCGATGAAGCTGAGGATGAAGCCGACGACGACGACCAGACCGACGATGTAGATGATGGTGTTCATTGGTGTGTTCTCCTTGCGTGCAGTCAGATCCATCGTAGGGGGAGGGGTGTGCCCGGTGTGTCGGACGAGGTGAGCTTGAGCTGTAGGACAGTGACGTCGGTCCTGCGGCGGCGCGAGGACAGCTTGCGCGAGTCAAGCCACCGGCCTTCGCGATCGCGACTGATCCCGCGCCACCTCGATGAACTCCAGCACCTGCGCCCGCGGCTGCGAGCCGCGCCGCCACACCAGCCCCACGTCCACCGTGGGCACCGCGTCGCGCAGGGTGCGCACCTCCACGTGCTCCGCGTCCAGCGTCCAGGGGCGGTAGAGGAAGTCCGGCAGAACCGCCAGGCCCGCCCCCACGCCCACCAGCGAGCGCACGGCCTCCAGCGACGAGGTGCGCAGCAAGGTCCTCGGCTTCAACTGGTGGCGCGCCCATACGCTGCGCATCAGCACCTCGATGCGGTCCGCCTGCAGCACCACCAGGTCCTGCGCCGCGATCTCCGCCAGGCCCACTTCCTCCTGCACGGCCAGCGGGTGGTCGGCGGCCATCCACACGCGGTTCGGTGAACGCGTCAGCGTCTCCGCCGTCAGCGCCTGCGGCTCGCCCAGCGCGTTCGACACCATGATCGCGATGTCCAGTTCGCCATTGATGAGCAGGTGCTCCAGGAAGGGCGGCTGGTCTTCCACCACCTGCACCTCCACAGCGGGGCAGGTGCGCCGAAAGCGGGCGAACACTTCCGACAGGTAGTAACCCGCCACCAGGCTCGTCACGCCGATGGACAGCGAGCCCGCCAGCGGCGCCGCGCCCTCGCGCGCGCCGCGCGTGGCCTCGGCCACGGCGCCGATCACACGGCGCGCCTTCACCAGGAAACGGTGTCCCTCGGGCGTGAGGCGCATGCCCTTGGTGCTGCGCTCGAACAGCGTGAGGCCCACCGCGTCTTCCAGCTCCAGCACGCTCTTGGTGATGGCCGATTGCGCGATGTTGAGCATGCGCGAGGCCGCGGCCACCGAGTCCGATTCGGCCACCGCCAGGAAGTAGCGGAACTGCTTGAGCGTGAGGTGCCGGTTCATCGCGGTGCACGCCCTGCGGCAGGGCGCCCTGTTGCGGTGCAAAAAAGGAATCGCTGCCGGGGGCTATCGATTTTTTCGAACGCTGGCCGAGCTTATTTTGTATTTTGAAACGGTCAAGCCCCTGCCTAGCATGCCCCGCAGCCCAGGCGCCTGCGGCCCTGTGGTCGTGTTCAACCCGCAGCCAACCGAGGTGATTGACCCATGAGACACGCACACCACCCCCTCGCCCGCCGCCTCACCGGCGCGCTGCTCTGCGCCTTCGCGCTGGGCGCCGTCAGCAGCGCGGCGCTGGCCCAGAAGGCCCTGGACAAGCTCGGCAAGGGCGAAGGCCAGGTCGACATCGTGGCCTGGCCCGGCTACATCGAGCGCGGCCAGACCGACAAGAACTTCGACTGGGTCACCGACTTCGAGAAGAAGACCGGCTGCAAGGTGAACGTGAAGACCGCCGGCACCTCCGACGAGATGGTGGCGCTGATGAACGAGGGCGGCTTCGACCTCGTCACCGCCTCGGGCGACGCCTCGATGCGCCTGATCGCGGGCAAGCGCGTGCAGCCCATCAACGTGAACCTGATCCCCAGCTTCAAGAACGTGGACCAGCGGCTGCAGAAGGCGCCCTGGCATTACGTGGGCAACACGCACTACGGCACACCGTACCAGTGGGGCTGGAACGTGCTCATGTACAACACCACGGTCTTCAAGGACAAGCCGCCCACCAGCTGGAGCGTGGTGTTCGAGGAGACCACGCTGCCCGATGGCAAGAGCAACAAGGGCCGCATCCAGGCCTTCGACGGTCCGATCTACATCGCCGACGCCGCGCTCTACCTGATGAAGAAGAACCCGGCCTTGGGCATCAAGGACCCGTACGAACTGAGCGAGGCGCAATACAAGGCCGCGCTGGACCTGCTGCGCGGCCAGCGCAAGCTGGTGGGCAAGTACTGGCACGACGCCTTCGTGCAGATCGACGACTTCACCAACGAGGGCGTGGTGGCGTCGAGCAGCTGGCAGTTCATGGCCAACATCCTCAAAAGCAAGAACCGGCCGGTGGCCACGGTGGTGCCCACCGAAGGCGCCACGGGCTGGGCCGACACGACCATGATGCACGTGGACGCGAAGAACAAGAACTGCGCGTACCTGTGGATGGAGCACTCGCTCAACCCCAAGCTGCAGGGCGACCTGGCGGCCTGGTTCGGTTCGGTGCCGGCGGTGCCCGCGGCCTGCAAGGGCAACAAGCTGCTGGGCGACGACGGCTGCGCGCGCCAGGGCTTCGAGTCCTTCGAGCGCATCTCGTTCTGGAAAACGCCCACGACGAAGTGCGCGACGCAGAACAACGCCTGCGTGCCCTACCACCGCTGGGTCACCGACTACATCGCGGTACTGGGCGGACGCTGAGCCCATGGCCGTTGCCGTCGCCCTCGAAGGCGTGAGCTGCCAGTTCGGCAGCGGCGCGCAGGCGGTTCGCGCCGTCGATGGTGTCGACCTCGTCATCGAGGGCGGCGAGTTCTTCACCCTGCTCGGGCCCTCCGGCTCGGGCAAGACCACCTGTCTGCGCATGATCGGCGGCTTCACGCTGCCCACGGCCGGGCGCATCCGCATCGGGGGGCAGGACGTGACGCTGCAGCCCCCGTACGCGCGCCCGGTGAACACCGTGTTCCAGGACTACGCGCTGTTCCCGCACATGAGCATCCGCGACAACGTGGCCTACGGTCTGATGGTGCAGGGCGTGGACAAGGCCGAGCGCCACCGCCGCGCGGAGGAGATGCTGGCCCTGGTGCGCCTGCCCGGCGTGGGCGCGCGCCGGCCCGGGCAACTGTCGGGTGGCCAGCGCCAGCGCGTGGCCCTGGCGCGCGCGCTCGTCACCCGGCCGCAGGTGCTGCTGCTCGACGAACCCCTGGGCGCGCTGGACCTGAAGCTGCGCGAGCAGATGCAGACCGAGTTGAAGGCGCTGCAGCGCCAGTTGGGCATCACCTTCCTCTTCATCACGCACGACCAGCACGAGGCCTTGTCGATGAGCGACCGCATCGGCGTGTTCAACAACGGCCGCCTGGAGCAGGTGGGCGCGCCATCGGCCATCTACAACCAGCCGGCCACGCGCTTCGTGGCCGAGTTCGTGGGCGCGGCCAACGTGCTGGACGGCCCGCGCGCGCAATCGCTCACCGGTCTGTCCAGCGCCATGCTGCGGCCCGAGCGCATCCACCTGGTCGACGAGGCCGGCGCCCAGGTGCAGGGCACGGTGGTCGACGCGATGTACTTCGGTGCCTTCTCGCGCCTGCGCGTCGACTGCGGCGGTGAGGCGCTGGCGGTGGACCTGAGCCCCGAGCAGCACCCCTTGCTGCCAGCGCCGGGTACGCGGGTGGGGCTGCGCTGGGCGGCGGACGCGGTGCACCCTCTGGACGTTTCATGACCATGGCCGCGACGCTGCCGATCGCGCAGCCGGCCCGCCGGGGCGCGCTGCGGCGCCTGTCGGACGCGCTGTACTGCCACCGCGGTCTTGCATTGGCCGCGCTGCTGGTGCCTCCGCTGCTGTGGTTCGGCGTGGTCTACCTGGGCTCGCTGTTCGCGCTGCTGGCCAACAGCTTCTTCGCGCTCGACGAGTTCTCCGGCGTGGTGGACCGCTCCACGCTCACGCTGCAGAACTTCCGCGACCTGTTCGATCCCGCCAACCTCGACGTGGTCTGGCGCACGGTGCTGATGGCCACGGCGGTGACGCTGGCCTGCACGGTGATCGCCTTTCCCATCGCGTACACCATGGCCCGCTACGCGCGCGGACCACGCAAGGCGCTGCTCTACATCGCGGTGATGCTGCCGCTGTGGTCCAGCTACCTCGTGCGCCTGTACGCCTGGAAGCTGCTGCTGGCGAAGGAGGGCGCCATCGGCTGGGTGCTGGCCGAGCTGCACCTGGGCTGGCTGCTGGACGCGCTGCTGGCCACGCCGGGCATCGGCGGGCCTTCGCTGTCGTTCTCGCGCCTGGGCACCTTCGTCGTGTTCGTGTACATGTGGCTGCCCTTCATGATCCTGCCGATCCAGGCCGCCATCGAGCGCATCCCGGGCTCGCTGATCGAGGCTTCCGGCGACCTCGGCGCGCGCGGCGCCACCACCTTCTGGCGCGTGATCTTCCCGCTGGCCATGCCGGGCATCGCGGCGGGTTCCATCTTCACCTTCTCGCTCACACTGGGCGACTACATCATTCCGCAGGTGATCGGCGACTCCACGATGTTCATCGGCCAGGTGGTGTACCGGCAGCAGGGCGTGGCGGGCAACGTGCCCTTCGCGGCGGCGTTCTCGCTGGTGCCCATCGTGGTGATCGGCGCGTACCTGTGGTTCGCGAAAAAGCTGGGGGCCTTCGATGCGCTCTGACCCATCGAAGCCCGGCTGGGGCCTGCGCGCCGCGACCTGGGGCGCGGTGCTGTTCCTGCACATCCCGCTGGCGCTGATCATCCTGTACGCCTTCAGCGCCGAGGACAAGAGCTACGTCTTCCCGCCGCCCGCGCTCACCACACAGTNNACACAGTGGTTCGCCGTGGCCTGGGAACGCGAGGACGTGTGGGCCGCCATCGGCCTGTCGCTGCGCGTGGCGGCGGTGGCCACGGCCGTGGCCATGGTGCTGGGCACGCTGGCGGCGGCGGGTCTGGCGCGCACGCGCTTCTTCGGGCGCGACGCGGTCTCGCTGCTGCTGATCCTGCCGATCGCGCTGCCTGGCGTCATCACCGGCATCGCGCTGCGCAGCGCCTACAGCACGCTGGAGATTCCCTTCAGCTACTGGACCATCGTCATCGGCCACGCCACGTTTTGCGTGGTGGTGGTCTACAACAACGCGGTGGCGCGGCTGCGGCGCACCAGTCCCTCGCTCATCGAAGCCTCGATGGACCTGGGCGCCGACACCTTCCAGACCATCCGCCACGTGATCCTGCCGCAACTGGGTTCGGCATTGCTCGCGGGCGGGCTGCTGGCCTTCGCGCTGAGCTTCGACGAGGTCATCGTCACCACCTTCACCGCCGGCCAGCAGACGACGCTGCCCATCTGGATGCTGCAGGAGCTGATCCGCCCGCGCCAGCGGCCGGTCACCAACGTGGTGGCGGTGGCCATCATCGCGCTGACCTTCCTGCCGATCTTCGCGGCGTACTACCTCACGCGCGCCGACGAACCCGGCCGCTGAATCAAACCCTCATGCACACGGAGAGCACCATGGGCAAGACCCCCGATTTCGCAAGCAGCCTGCACACCGAGCTGTTCATCGACGGCCAGTTCGTGCGTGGCGAAGGTGAGGCCGAGAAGGTGCTCAACCCCGCCACCGGCGAGCTGTTGGTCGAGGTGCCCGAGGCCTCGTACGAGCAGATCCACCGCGCCGTGCTGGCGGCCAACCGCGCCTTCGACAGCTGGGGCGACACCACGCCGCAGGAGCGCTCGCGCGCCCTGCTCAAGATCGCCGATGCGGTGGAGGCGAACGCCGAAACCTTCGCGCGCATCGAATCGCTCAACTGCGGCAAGCCCTATGCACGCGCCTTGGAGGACGAGATCCCCGCCATTGCCGATTGCTTCCGCTTCTTCGCGGGTGCGGCGCGCAACATGCACGGGCCGCTGGCGGGCGAGTACCTGGCCGGCCACACCAGTATGATCCGGCGCGACCCCATCGGCGTGGTGGGCTCCATCGCGCCCTGGAACTACCCGCTGATGATGGCGGCCTGGAAGATCGCGCCCGCGCTGGCGGCGGGCAACACGGTGGTGCTCAAGCCCAGCGAGCAGACGCCCCTGAGCAGCCTGCTGCTGGCGCGCATGGTGGCCGACATCCTGCCCAAGGGCGTGTTCAACGTGGTCTGCGGGCGTGGCGCCAGCGTGGGGCAGCCGCTGGTGGAGCACCCCCTGGTCCGCATGGTTGCGCTCACGGGCGACGTCGCCACNNNNCGGCAAGGCGCCGGTGATCGTGTTCGACGACGCCGACATCGACGCGGTGGTGGAGGGCATCCGCACCTTCGGCTACTACAACGCGGGGCAGGACTGCACGGCCGCCTGCCGCCTGTACGCGGGCAGCCGTGTGTACGACCGGCTGGTGGCCGACCTCAGCAGCGCGGTCAAGACCATCAGGATGGGCACGCAGGACGAGGCCGGCGTGGAACTCGGCCCGCTGATCAGCGACCGCCAGCGCGACCGCGTGGCCAGTTTCGTGGAGCGCGCGCAGATGGTGGGGCACATGGAGATCACCGCGGGCGGCAAGATGCGTGCGGGCAATGGCTTCTTCTACGAGCCCACGGTGATCGCGGGCGCTCGCCAGGACGACGAGATCGTGCGGCGCGAGGTCTTCGGCCCGGTGGTGTCGGTGACACGCTTCTCCGACCCCGACGAGGCCATCACCTGGGCCAACGACTCGGACTACGGCCTCGCCTCATCGGTGTGGACGCAGGACGTGGGCCGCGCGCTGAAGGTGGCGCGCAAGCTGCAGTACGGCTGCACCTGGATCAACACGCACTTCATGCTGGTGAACGAGATGCCGCACGGCGGCCTGAAGCACAGCGGCTACGGCAAGGACATGTCGATGGTTGCGCTGGAGGACTACACCGTGGCGCGGCATGTGATGGCGAAGCTCTGATTCGCGGCGACACGGGTGGCACCATCAAGGGCGCGGCTCGGTGGCGCCGCGGGCGAGCGCGGCGGACTGCGCCAAGCTAATGCCCGCCACCAGCGGGTCGGCGTGGCGGTGCGCGAGTTGCCAGGCCGTGCCCACGCGCCGGTACACCAGGGTGACGCGCCCAGTCCTGTGCCGGCAAGCCGCCGACTTCCACGTGAGCGGCACGTTCGATCACGGCCAGCACCACCATGTCCTGGCTCGCGTAGGTCTGCACCACCTCCTGCGTGAGGCTGCCGTTGCGAAAGAACCGTCCGAAGGAAGCCATGCGCTCCTCGGTGAGCTGGACGCCGTGGGTCGGCGGCCCGCCGAAGGGCGACATCAGGGTGAAGTCCGGCGTGTAGGAGACCAGTTCGAGGTAGCGGGCGAAATCGCCACGCATCAGGGCGTCGTTGGCGCGCTCGGACACGATGGCGAGTTGTTGGGCGGTCGACTCCGGCGAGGTGCCGTCGGAGGCCGCCACCGCGCTGGCGGCGCCGAGAGAGCCGATGGCGCTGGCGGCGGCCAGCAAGGAGCGTCGGGATGCGTTCATGGGATGAGGTCCTTGAGGTCAGGTTAGGCGCGACAGGCACCGTCGAGGCCCGCATCGTCCGGTGATTGACTGAATGAATCCAGTGATACGATTTCAGCGATATGCTGAATCAGATCGATCTTCATCGGACGGACCTGAACCTGTTGACGCTGTTCGAGGTGGTGATGGCTGAGGGGCATGTGGGCCGCGCGGCGGAGCGATTGCACCTGTCGCCATCGGCGGTCAGCCACGGCCTGGGTCGCCTGCGCCGCCTGTTGAACGATCCGCTGTTCCTGCGCACCCCCAAGGGCGTGGTGCCGACCGCGCGCGCCGCCGAACTGGCGCAGCCGATCGGCGACGTGCTGGCGCGAGCGAGAAATGTGTTCGCGGTGGCCGAGCCGTTCGAGCCCGCGCGCTCCACCCGGCGCTTCACCCTGGGGGCGCCAGACGGCGTGTCGGCCGTCGTGCTGCCGCCCTTGATGGCGGCGCTGCGCGACCAGGCGCCGGGTGTCGGCATCGGCGTGCGGCAGGTGCTGCCCACGCCGGGTGAAACCAGCGCGGAGCGGGCCTGGCAGTTCGCTTTCGCCGAACTGGAGTCCCGTGTGATGGATCTGGCGATTCTTCCGTTGGCCGAGGTGCCGGCGCGCTTCCATCGGCAGCTGCTGTACGAGGAAGACTTCGTGCTGGCGATGCGCGCCGGGCATCCCCTGTCGCGGCGTGTCACGCTGGCGCGCTACTGCGACAACCAGCACCTCGTCGTGTCGTTGCAAGGCGACGCGCACGGGTTCGTCGACGAGGTGCTGGCTGGGCAAGGCCGGCGTCGACGCGTCGCCTTGACGGTGCCGAACTTCATGATGGCCCTGGCCATGTTGGCCGAGTCCGACCTGGTGGCGGCTTTGCCGCGCCGCTTCGTGCAGCGGCAGGGGCCGCGCTTCGGGGTGGTCGCGGTCGAACCACCCGTCGCACTCGGCAGCTTCGGCCTGCAACTGGTGGCGCCCCGCGTGGCGATGATGGACGCAGGCATCGCCTGGCTCGTCGAGGTGCTCGCCAGCCACCACCAAGAGGTGCCATCGAATCGCCGGGCGAAAAAAAGCCCGGCGCGCGGCCGGGCTTGAAGGAGGTGACAGCAGGAGTCGCTCAGCGCGCCGCCGTGTTGGCCGGCTCGGCCACGTAGATCTCCACGCGGCGGTTCATGGCGCGGCCCTGGGGGGTGCCGTTGTCGGCGATGGGCTCGCGCGAGCCGCGGCCGTCGGTGGTGATGCGGGCGGCCGAGACGCCACGGCCCACCAAATAGTCGCGCGTGGCGTTGGCGCGGTCGAAGGACAGCGGGTTGTTGACGGCGTCGCTGCCCGTGCTGTCGGTGTGGCCGATGATGGTCACTTGCGTGGCCTGGTTCTGCTGCAGCGTGGTGCTGAACTGGCTCAGCACGCCCACCAGGGTAGGGCTGAGCTGCGAGCGGCCGGTGGCGAAGCCCGCGTCGGCCGGCACCTCGAGCTTGAGGCGGTTGTCGGCCGTCTGGCTCACGCCGATGCCGGTGCCGGCGGTGGCCGCTTCCATCTGCTTCTTCTGTTCCTGCATGCGCGTGGACCAGATGTAGCCGCCCAGTGCACCCGCGCCCGCGCCCAACACGGCGCCCTGCGCCGCGCCCTTGGAGCCGCCCGTGAGGCCGCCCAGCACGACACCGGCGGCGGCGCCGATGCCGGCGCCCTTGGCGCTGTCGCGCTGCGTTTCGCTCATGTTGGCGCAGCCGGTGACGGCCACCGCCGCAGCCGCCGCGAGGACGGTGAAGCCACGGGTGAATCGGGAAACGGTGTTGGACATGATGAGACTCCTCTTGTTGATCGGAAGATCGCCGCGGCGCGCGGCGACGTGGGGTTGTAGCCCAGCGCCTAAACTTATACCCCTGCCCGGATACCGCCTCCGTAGGACTCTTCTGAATTTACAAATCCTTGCATGAAACCCGTTTCACTCGGCCAGAGCGCCCTCCAAGTCACCCCCGTCTGCCTTGGCACCATGACCTTTGGCGAGCAGGTCGATGAAGCCACCGCGCACCGCATCCTGGACCGCGCCGTCGAACGTGGCGTGGACTTCCTCGACGCAGCCGAGATGTACTCGGTGCCCGCGCGCGCCGAGACCTGCGGGTCCACCGAAACCATCATTGGCAATTGGTTCGCCCGGCACCCCGGCCAGCGCCAGAAGCTGGTGCTGGCCACCAAGGTGGCGGGGCCGTCGCGCGGCATGCCGTGGATCCGCGGCGACAACGCGGGCCTGAGCAAGGCCGAGATCGTGAAAGCCTGCGAAGGCAGTCTGCGCCGTCTGCAGACCGAGGTGATTGACCTCTATCAAATTCACTGGCCTGCACGCAACCTGCCGGCCTTCGGCGCGCTGGTGTTCGACCCGAGCAAGGACAAACCCTGCGCGTCCATCCACGAACAACTGGAAGCCATGGCCGAGCTGGTGAAGGCGGGCAAGGTGCGCGCCATCGGCCTGTCCAACGAAACGCCCTACGGCGTGCACGAGTTCGTGCGCCTGGCCGAGCAGCACGGCCTGCCGCGCGTGGCCACGGTGCAGAACCCGTACTGCCTGATCAACCGGTCGTATGAGAACGGGCTGGACGAGACGAGCCATCGCCTGGGCGTGTCGCTGCTGGCCTACTCGCCGCTGGGCTTTGGCCTGTTGACGGGCAAGTACGACAACACCGGCCTGGTGGGTGAGCACGGCCGGCTGGCGATTTTCGAGAGCATGCGCAAGCAGCGCTGGGGTCGGCCCGAGGCGCTGGCGACCGCGAAGCGCTACAACGCGCTGGCGCGCGAGCACGGCCTCACGCCCTCGCAACTGGCACTGGCCTTCTGCTACACCAACTGGCGCGTGGCCAGCACCATCATCGGCGTGACCACGGTGGCCCAACTCGACGAGTGCCTGGACGCCTGGGGCACCACGCTCACGCCCGAGCTGCTCGCCGCGGTGGACAAGATCCGCTGGGACAGCCGCGACCCCGCGCAGTAAAAGGATCACCCCCGCCGCGCTACGCGCGACCCCCTCAAGGGGGCGATGCCAGCGGCCCGGCAAAGCCGGTTCCGCGGCATCCCTCGACAAGGCCTGGCATGCCCAAACCTCGACACATTTCCGAGACGCCCGCGACGGCCTGGCTCAAGGCGCATGGCGTGCCGTTCTCCGAGCATCCCTACGAGTACGTGGAGCACGGTGGCGCCCAACACAGCGCTCAGGTGCTGGGCTTCGACCCCTTCGCGGTGGTCAAGACGCTGATCATGCAGGACGAGTCGGCGAAACCGCTGGCCATCCTCATGCACGGCAACCGCACGGTGTCGACCAAGAACCTGGCGCGCCAGATCGGCGCGAAGTCGGTGGAGCCCTGCAAGCCCGAGGTGGCCAACCGCCACAGCGGCTACCTGGTGGGCGGCACCTCGCCGTTCGGGCTCAAGCGCGCCATGCCGGTGTACGTGGAGTCGACGGTTCTTGAACTGCCTCGCCTCTGGATCAACGGCGGTCGGCGTGGCTTCCTGGTGGGCATCGAGCCCGCCGTGCTGAGTGGTCCGCTGGGTGCGAAACCGGTGCAGTGCGCGCTGGCAGAATGACGCGCGCGTTCAGCGCGCACCCATAGAAAAGAACTCTCCGAGGAGATGCCCTTGCAAGCGCTCTATCCCGCGTTGGCCACGGTGGCCGCCTACCTGATCGGGTCCCTCTCCTTCGCGGTGATCGTGAGCCGCCTGATGGGCCTGTCCGACCCCCGCACCTACGGCAGCAAGAACCCCGGCGCCACCAACGTGCTGCGCTCGGGCAGCAAGGCGGCGGCCATCGTCACGCTGCTGCTGGATGCGGTGAAGGGCTGGTTGCCGGTGGTCGCGGTGATGCACTGGGGCGAGCCCTTCGGCCTGGGCGCGGGCACGGTGGCGCTGGTGGGCCTGGCGGCCTTCCTGGGACACCTCTTCCCGGTGTTCTTCAGGTTCCAGGGCGGCAAGGGCGTGGCCACGGCGGCCGGCGTCATCCTCGGCTTCAACCCCTGGCTGGGGCTGGCCTCGCTGCTCACCTGGCTGATCATCGCCTTCTTCTTCCGCTATTCCTCGCTGGCGTCCATCGTCACGGCGGTGTTCGCGCCGGCCTACTACCTGCTGGGCGGCGGCGTGGCCTGGGAGGCGCCGGGCGTGATGGTGCTGAGCCTGGCCGTGATGGCGGTGCTGCTGGTGTGGCGCCACGCCGAAAACATCAACCGCCTGCTGGCCGGCAAGGAAAGCAAACTGGGAGCGAAGAAGGCATGAGCCCGAAGGACATCACCCGCGTCGGCATGGCCGCGCGCTACAGCGAAGCCGCCGTGTTCAACGGCACCGTGTTCCTGGCGGGCATGGTGCCCGAGCGCGGCGACACCGACATCCGCGGCCAGACCGAGGACGTGCTGCAGCAGGTGGCGCAGCGCCTGCAGGAATGCGGCAGCGACAAATCGCGCATCCTGCGGGTCGAGATCTACCTCACCGACATCCGCCACTTCGAGGCGATGAACGAGGTCTGGGACGCCTGGGTGGTGCCCGGCGCCGCGCCGCCGCGCGCCACCGTGCAGGCCGCGCTGGCCAACCCGGCGTACCGCATCGAAATCGTCGTCACCGCTGCGCAGGCCTGAACGATCACGGCGCGATCAGTAACGACGCTCGAGTGTCATCTGGTCGTTGCTGCGCTGCATCTGGAAGCGCGAGAGAAAGCTGTTGCCCAGCAGCACATACGGCATGGGCTGCGGTAGCACGATGGCGCCCACCGCGTGCAGCTGCGCGTCGCCCACGCGCACCGAGTCGAGGTTGAGGCGGTAACCGATGGCCGCGCCGTTGGCGGTCTGCACGGTGACGCGCTGGCCGCGCTGGTAGTCGAGGTTGATGCGTTTGGCCTCGGACTCGCCGAGGATGACTTGCGTGGCGCCGGTGTCCACCATGAACTGCACCGCGCGGCCGTTGATCTGGCCCTGGGGCATGAAATGGCCGCTGCCGTCGGCCGTGAGCACCACGCGCTGGCTTCTGCCTGAGGCCTCGGTGGCCGCGCCACCCAGATGAACGGGTGCCTCGCCCAGGCGCAGGGTCTGGCGTTTGCCGCCGATGTCGATGACCGCCGCATCACCCTGCACCGACACCAGGCGCACGCCCTGGTGCGCCTGGCCCGCCGCCATGAAGCGCGGCGCGCCGCCATCGATGACGACCAGGGCCTTGCTGCCCGACACGCCCGAGAGCGACACCGATTGCGCGAAGCCCATGGCGGCCGCGCTGCACAGCACCGCCGCAACGAGCCCGCGCCGCATGTTCAGTCTCGGAAGTTGTTGAAGGACAGTGGGAGGTCCTTCATCTCGCTCTTGATGATGGCCATGGTGGCCTGCAGGTCGTCGCGCTTGGCGCCGGTCACGCGCACCGCGTCGCCCTGGATGGCGGCCTGCACCTTGAGCTTGCTGGCCTTGATGGCCTGCTGGATCTTCTTGCCGTCTTCGGTGGCGATGCCGTTGCGCACCTTGGCCACCTGCTTGACCTTGTCGCCGCCCACCTTCTCGACCTTGCCCATGTCGAGGAAGCGCACGTCCACGTTGCGCTTGGCGAGCTTGTTGCGCAGCACGTCCTCGATCTGCTGGAGCTGGAAATCGGCGTCGCCTGTCAGGGTGATCTCCTTGTCCTTCAACTCGATCGCGGCGCTGGTGCCCTTGAAGTCGAAGCGCGTGCCGATCTCGCGCGCGACCTGATCGACGGCATTCTTGACTTCAACGAGATCGGCTTCGAGGACGGTGTCGAACGAGGGCATGGCGAGGGAGCAGTGGGTGAGAAAATCGCGGCCATGATAGTCGAGAAGCAGGTGCCTCTACAGGGCTACAACAGCTTTGGCATTGTGGCCAAGGCGCACCACCTCGTGCGCATCCGCGACGAGGCCGACCTGGCCGCGCTGCGCGCCTCCGCGCCCTGGGCCGAGCTCACCCGCGTGGCCGCCCCGTTCGTGCTGGGCGGCGGCAGCAACCTGGTGATCACGGGCGATGTGAGGCCTTTGGTGCTCAAGGTGGAGATCGCCGGCCGGCGCCTGATGGAGGAAACGCCCAGAGGCTGGCTGGTGGAGGCCGGCGCGGGTGAGAACTGGCACGACTTCGTGCAATGGACGCTGGAGCAGGGCTGGCCCGGGCTCGAAAACCTGGCGCTCATTCCCGGCACCGTGGGTGCTTCGCCGGTGCAGAACATCGGCGCCTATGGCGTGGAACTGCAGGACCGTTTCCACTCGCTCGACGCCATCGACCTGCGCACGGGCGAGCGCTTCACGCTCGACGCCGCGCAATGCGGCTTCGGCTACCGCGATTCGGTGTTCAAGCACGTGCCCACCGACGCGCGAGATTTCGGTCTGGGCGGACGCGCGCTCATCACCCGGGTGCGCTTCTGGCTGCCCAAGGCCTGGAAACCGGTGCTGGGCTATGCGGACCTGGAGCGCAAGATCGCCGAGACGGGCAACACGGCCCCGGACGCGCAGACGATCTTCGACTGGATCTGCGCCATCCGCCGCGCCAAGCTGCCGGACCCGGCGGTGATCGGCAATGCCGGCAGCTTCTTCAAGAACCCCACGGTGACGCCGGACCAGTGCGCGGACATCATCGCGCGCGACCCGAAGGTGGTGCACTATCCCATGCCCGACGGCACGGTGAAGCTGGCCGCGGGCTGGCTGATCGACGCCTGCGGCTGGAAGGGGCGCGGCGTGGGCAACGCAGGCGTGCACGACAAACAGGCCCTGGTGCTCGTGAACCGCGGTGGCGCCACCGGGGGCGAGGTGGTCACGCTGGCCAAGGCGATCCAGACCAGCGTGTACGAGCGCTTCGGCATCCGGCTGGAGCCGGAGCCGGTGGTGATCTGAACGCACTTCAGGGAGGCATGACGATGGCCAGACACCCGGTGTTCTCGTACAGGTTCGCGAAGATCCATGCCCTGTACGTGCAGAAGGCCCAGCGAAAGCAACGCACCAGCGAAGAGGTGGATCAGATCATTTGCTGGCTGACCGGTTACGACGCGGCAGGTCTGCGCCAGCAGGTCGAGGGCGAGAACGACCTGGAGACCTTCTTTGCCGAGGCGCCGCGCATGCACCCGAACACCGCGCTCATCAAGGGCGTGGTCTGCGGGGTCCGGGTGGAGGAAGTCGAGGACCCGCTGATGCGCAAGATCCGCTACCTGGACAAGCTGATCGACGAGCTGGCCAAGGGCAAGGCCATGGAAAAGATCCTGAGGCAATGAAGGGCAACACCACCATGAAGACGACCGAACGCGAACAACTGCTGCAGACGCTGAAGACCCGCTTCGAGAAGCATTCCGAGCGCCACAAGGGCCTGGATTGGGCAGAGGTGCGCGCGCGGCTGGAGAAGAACCCGAAGGCGCTGGAGTCCTTGCGCCAGATGGAGGCCACGGGCGGCGAGCCGGACGTCATCGGTCGCGAGAAATCCTCGGGGCCGTTTCTCTTCTGCGACTGCTCGCCGGAAACCCCCACGGGCCGCCGCAGCCTGTGCTACGACCGCGAGGCCCTGACCGCGCGCAAGGAGAACAAGCCGCAGGGCAGCGCCGTGGGCCTGGCCGACGAGATGGGCATCGAGATGCTTGACGAGGCGCAGTACCGCCAACTGCAGGAGCTGGGCGAATTCGACCTGAAGACCTCGAGTTGGGTGGTCGCGCCGAAGGAGATCCGCGCGCTCGGCGGGGGGCTGTTCTGTGATCGCCGCTTCGGGCGGGTGTTCACGTACCACAACGGCGTGCAGTCCTACTACGCCTCGCGCGGGTTTCGGGGCCTGCTGCGCGTCTGAACGCGGCGCTGGCCGGATGGTGGCCAACAAAAAAGGGCCCGCCAACTGGCGAGCCCTTCGAACGGAGCGGTGGATTCGCCTCAGTCCTTGCCCAGCTTGAGCATGTCCACGCCGTCGCCGCCCTGGAGCAGGCCGCTGCGCGTGTACACACCCAGCTTGCCGCGCGTGTCGGCGATGTCGAGGTTGCGCATCGTGAGCTGGCCGATGCGGTCCAGCGGCGTGAAGGCCGCGTCCTCCACCTTCTCCATCGACAGCCGCTCGGGCGCATAGGTGAGGTTGGGACTCTCGGTGTTGAGGATGGAGTAGTCGTTGCCGCGGCGCAGCTCGACCGTGACCTCGCCCGTGATGGCGCGCGCCACCCAGCGCTGGGCCGATTCGCGCAGCATGATGGCCTGCGGGTCGAACCAGCGGCCCTGGTACAGCAGGCGGCCGAGCTTGAGGCCGTTGATGCGGTACTGCTCGATCGTGTCTTCGTTGTGGATGCCGGTGACCAGGCGCTCGTAGGCGATGAACAGCAGCGCCATGCCGGGGGCCTCGTAGATGCCGCGGCTCTTGGCCTCGATGATGCGGTTCTCGATCTGGTCGCTCATGCCCAGGCCGTGGCGGCCGCCAATTTCGTTGGCCTTGAGGATCAGGTCCACGGGGCTGGCGAAGGTCTGGCCGTTGAGGGCGACGGGCTGGCCGTCCTCGAAGCGGACCGTCACCTCTTCGGGCTTCACCGCGCAGTCCTCGCGCCAGAAGGGCACACCCATGATGGGGTTGACGATGCGGATGCCCGAGTTCAGGTGCTCCAGGTCCTTGGCCTCGTGCGTGGCGCCGAGCATGTTGCTGTCGGTGCTGTAGGCCTTCTCCACGCTCATCTTGTAGTCGAAGCCGTTGGCGATGAGGAACTCGCTCATCTCCTTGCGGCCGCCGAGCTCGTCGATGAAGGTCTGGTCCAGCCAGGGCTTGTAGATCCGCAGGCTCGGGTTGGTGAGCAGGCCGTAGCGGTAGAAGCGCTCGATGTCGTTGCCCTTGTAGGTCGATCCGTCGCCCCAGATGTGGACGTCGTCTTCCTTCATGGCGGCCACCAGCATGGTGCCGGTGACGGCGCGGCCCAGCGGCGTGGTGTTGAAGTAGGTGATGCCGGCGGTGCTGATGTGAAAGGCGCCGCACTGCAGGGCGGCGATGCCCTCGTGCGCCAGTTGCAGGCGGCAGTCGATCAGACGGGCCTTTTCGGCGCCGTAGGCCATGGCCTTGCGCGGGATGGCGTCGTAATCGTCCTCGTCGGGCTGCCCGAGGTTGGCGGTGTAGGCGTAGGGCAGGGCGCCCTTCTTCTTCATCCACAGCAGGGCGGCGCTGGTGTCCAGGCCGCCCGAGAAGGCGATGCCGACCTTCTGTTGCGTGGGCAGGTGTTGCAGGATGGTGGCCATGGTTTGGCGGCCCTTCGACAGGCTCAGGGCAAACGGGGTTGAAGGGATCAGCCGAAGTGGCAGATGTAGTGGTAGGCCTCGCTCACGCGGATGTCGAAGCTGCTGTTGGCGGGGACGGAGAAGCGCTCGCCGGGGCCCGAGCGTTTCCATTCGGTGCTGCCTGCAAGCCGGTATTCGCAGCCGCCGGCCACGCATTCCATGATCTCGGCCGCGCCGGTCTTGAAGGTCAGCTCGGCCGGCAGGACCACGCCCACGGATTGTTTCGTGCCGTCGGCCAGGGTGAGGCTGTGGCTCACGCATTTGCCGTCGAAGTAGACGTTGGCCTGGGTGGCGACGGTGACGCCGCTGATCTGGGAGGTGGTCATGGGATGGGGGCGTGGTGAAGGCAAAGCCGCGATTTTAGGTGGCGGCCCCGGGGCGGGCGGGTCGGGGCGGCGGCTCAGCGCCGGCTGGCCCAGTCGGCCGAGTCGAAGCCCACGGTGATGGCGCCATCGCTCCACTGCACCACGGGCCGCTTGATCAGGCTCGGCCGTTCCAGCAACAGGCGGCGCGCGCTGGTGCTGTCCACCACGGCGGCGCGCGTGGCCTCGTCGAGCTGGCGCCAGGTGGTGCCCTTGCGGTTCACCAGGGTTTCCCAGCCGGCGCTGGCCAGCCAGGCGTCCAGCCCGGCCTCGGGCACGCCCTGCTTCTTGAAGTCGTGGAAGCGGTGTTCGCGGCCGTTGGCGTCCAGCCAGGCGCGCGCCTTCTTCACCGTGTCGCAGTTGGGAATGCCATGCAGCGTGATCATGGTCGGGGATTGTCCGTCACCGCTGTCGGGCCAGGAGGTGGGTGGGACAATCGCGGGATGCTTGAGATCCCCGTTCCCGACCATCCCGTGACGCTGGCCGACTGGCTCGCCCACGCCGAGCGCCTGCACCCGCAGGCCATCGACATGGGCCTGGAGCGCGTGCAGACCGTGGCGCGGCGCATGGGCCTGCAACTGAACTGCCCGGTGATCACCGTGGCCGGCACCAACGGCAAGGGCAGCACCTGCGCCATGCTGGAGTCCGTCTACACGCAGTCGGGCTATCGCACGGGCGTGTACACCTCGCCGCACCTGGTGCATTTCGAGGAGCGCTGCCGCATCGCGGGCGAGGTGGTGTCGGCCGAGGAACTCGTGCCCGCCATGGCCGAGGTGGACGTGGCGCGGCGCGGGCAGGGCGGCGAGGCCGAAGTGAGCCTGACCTACTTCGAGTTCACCACGCTGGCCATCCNNAGTTCACCACGCTGGCCATCCTGCGCACCATCTCGCGCGCGTCGGTGGACGTGGCCATCCTCGAAGTCGGCCTGGGCGGCCGGCTCGACGCGGTCAACATCCTCGACGCCGACTGCGCCGTCATCACCAGCATCGACCTCGACCACATGGCCCTGCTGGGCCCCGACCGCGAGAGCATCGGCCGCGAGAAGGCCGGCATCATGCGCACCGGCCGCCCCGTGGTGGTGAGCGACCCGGCGGTGCCGCAGAGCGTGATCGACCACGCCCGCGAAATCGACGCGGACCTCTGGCGCGTGGGCGTCGACTTCCACGTCGCGGGCGACCAGCAGCAATGGGGCTGGGCCACGCACCCCTCGCGTGGCGGGCGGCGCTACAGCGGACTGGCCTACCCGGCGCTGCGCGGCGCCAACCAACTGCTCAACGCGGCCGGCGTGCTCGCCGCCATCGAAACCCTGCGCGCTCGCCTGCCCGTCACGGCCCAGGCCGTGCGCACCGGCTTCGTGCTGGTGGAGTTGCCCGGGCGTTTCCAGATCGTGCCCGGGCGGCCCACGCTGGTGCTCGACGTGGCGCACAACCCGCACTCGGTGGCCGCGCTCGCCGTCAACCTGGACGCCATGGGTTTCTACCCGCGCACGCACGCGGTGTTCGGCGCCATGGCCGACAAGGACCTGAACACCATGCTCGCCCGCATCGCCCCGCTGATCGACCGTTGGTACCTCACCGATCTTCCCCTGCCGCGCGCGAGCCGGGCCGCGGATCTGCGGCCCCTGGTAGAGGCCCTGCCCGGCGCCATCCCACGCGAGACCAGCACCCACGCCAGCCCGCGCGAGGCATTGGCCGCGGCCCTGGGCGCGGTGGACCCCGCTGATAGAAACGTGGTCTTTGGCTCGTTCTACACCGTCGGTGGTGTGCTGCAGGACGGATTGCCGAAACTCGCGGCCCCGCACCTCGCCGCCTGAACCGTGCCGACCCAGGCCCTCGCGACCCCATGATCAGCTCACGCTCCGGCTCCCAGGGCNNGCGCCGCCGGGCGCGGCACCGCCTCATCGGCGCCAGCATCCTGGTCGCCGCCGGCGTCATCGGCTTCCCGCTGCTGTTCGACAGCCAGCCGCGCCCGATTTCGGTGGATATCCCGATCGAGATCCCCGCCCGCGACGGCGCGCCGCCGC
>JABAHQ010000888.1_pt2 | contig 25798 bp, 24 predicted proteins | sample 7062091 | NCBI WGS metagenome assembly JABAHQ01 (sample SAMN14534359, study PRJNA622989) | marine sediment metagenome | biome: marine biome [ENVO:00000428]; feature: marine pelagic biome [ENVO:01000023]; material: deep marine sediment [ENVO:00002113] | place: India: Gulf of Kutch | collected...
TCTGCGGCGCGGTCTGGCCGTCGATCGTGGCGAAGACCTCGCCCTGGGCGTTGATCGTGACGTCGATGGCGTCGTCGGGGATGGTGATCCCGGGCTGCACGACATAGCCGTTGGCCGTCACCAGATCCCCGTTCGGGCCGCGCCCGAAGGCCCCGCTGCGGGTGTATCCGGTCTCGCCCGAGGGCATCTCGACCGGGAAGAAGCCCTTGCCGTTGATCGCCAGGTCCAGGTTGTTGTCGGTGATCAGCAGGTTGCCCTGCTGGGTGATGCGGTAGACCGCCGCCGGCTTGACGCCCAGGCCGATCTGGATGCCGGACGGAACGACCGTGCCGGTGTCCGAAGAGTTCGTCCCGGCCCGCAGCAGGTCCTGGTAGAGCAGGTCGTGGAACTCCGCCCGCTGGCGCTTGAAGCCGGTGGTGTTGACGTTGGCGATGTTGTTCGAGATGACCTCCACGTTGAGCTGCTGGGCCAACATGCCCGTGGCGGCGATGCTGAGCGAACGCATTGCGCTGATCCTCTCCTTTTTCGTTCCTTACGCCGTGGTCATGAGCGCCTCGATGGCATCGAGGATTCGCTGGTGCTCGGTGTCGGCCAGGCGGGCCGCCGCCTGGTAGGATCGCACCGTGTCGATCATACGGGTGATCTCGACCACGCCCTTGACGTTGGAATTCTCGATCATGCCCTGAAGCACCTCGGCCTGCGGCGCGGGCTGGGGCGGCTGTTCGCCGGCGTCGTAGAGACCGCTGCCCACCTTGGTGAGCGCCCGTTCGTCCTCGAAGCGGACCAACTGGATCTGGCCGATCTCCTCGGCATCGGCGGAGACGGTTGCGTCGCGCGCGATGTTGATCTCGCTGGCGTCGACGGGGAGCGAGATCGCAGCTCCGCCGGAGTTGAGCACCGGATTGCCTTCCGTGGTCACGATTCTGCCGCTGTCATCGAGCTGGAAGACGCCGTGGCGGGTGTAGCGCTCGCCGTCCGGTGTGCGCACGACGAAGAAGCCCTCGCCGTGGATGGCCAGGTCGAGAGGGCTATTCGTACCCAACTGGGGGCCCTCCGAGGTGTCGCGCACGAAGCTGACGTCGTGCACCAAGCTCAGGATCTCGCCGTCGTCGGTCTGATCGAGGTGCTCGGTGAAGATCATGTGCTCGCTCTTGAACCCGGCCGTGTTGAGGTTCGCCAGGTTGGTGGCGATCACGTCCATCTGGCGCTCGAGCACGGACTGACGGGCCAAGGCGATGGTGAGCGAGTTCTCCATGGTTTTCTTACGGGGTCTTGCGCTGGTGTCACTTGAGTGTCTTGCAAGCCGTCGGCACCGGACGGCACCGGCCCTCATGCAGGACGCATGCCAAGGAGAAAATGGCGGCAAAGCAGGCGCTTGCAACGCCATCGCGGGGCGGCGCCGTGATGGCAGCAAGCGATTTTGGGCAGAGCTTGCCGGGCAGTTCTTGCCGCGGCCCCGCGCCCAGCCGGCCGATGTCGCCGCCTCAACGAGTTCTTAACCAGCCTCGATTAGGCTGGCCGCCACATAAGCCTTTGTAAAACTACAGAGTCCCGCGGGGATGACCGAGCAGAACGTAACCGCAAATCCGGACCCCGAAGCCGGCGCTGACGGCCCCGAAGGCACGGACGGCGAGGCGCGGCGGCGCAGTGGCCGCGTGCCCGGAAAGAAGCTGGTTCTTTTCATCGTCCTGCCCATGCTGCTCATCGGCTTGGTCGGCGCTGGCGTGTACTTCTCGGGCCTCGCCGACTCGCTGATCGGGCTCGAGGACGGGGAGAACGCCGATCTGGTGGCCGAAGAGCAGGGCCCTTCGGTCTATTACGATCTGCCGGAAATGCTCGTCAACCTGAATTCCAGAGGGCGCAAGGCCGGCTATCTCAAGATTTCGGTGAGTCTGGAGCTCGACGAGGAGGAGGACATCGAGCGCCTCGAAAAGGTTCTCCCCCGCATCATCGACAATTTCCAGGTATACCTGCGCGAGCTGCGGGTCGAGGACCTGAACGGCTCGGCCGGGCTCCAGCGGTTGCGCGAGGAACTGCTGCTGCGGGTGACCAATGCGGCCGCGCCGACCGAGGTGAAGGACATCCTGTTTCGGGAAATGCTCATCCAATAGCGCACGATTGATGGCTGAAGAAACGCAAAATCAGGAAACGGAGGACGAGGTCGACCAAGACGCCATGCTTGCCGAGTGGGAGGCCATGGCCGAAGAGGGCGACGGTTCGCAGGAGGACGCGGACACGGAGAGCCCGGGTTCGACCCGTGTTCTCGACCAAAGCGAAATCGACAGCCTCCTCGGCGTCGAAGGCGACAGCGACGAGGATGCGGACAAGTCCGGCGTGCAGGCGATCCTCAATTCCGCGCTCGTCTCCTACGAGCGCCTGCCCATGCTCGAGGTCGTCTTCGACCGCCTGGTGCGCATGATGTCGACGTCCTTGCGCAATTTCACCTCGGACAACGTCGAGGTTAGCCTGGATAACATCTCCTCGGCGCGCTTTGGCGATTACCTGAACTCTATTCCGTTGCCCGCCATGCTCGCGGTCTTCAAGGCGGAGCAATGGGACAACTTCGGCCTCATGACCGTGGACAGCGCGCTCATCTACTCGGTCGTGGACGTACTGCTCGGAGGCCGGCGCGGGACCGCCGCCATGCGGATCGAGGGACGGCCTTACACCACGATCGAGCGCAACCTGGTCGAGCGCATGGTGCACGTGGTTCTCGGCGACCTCTCGGCCGCGTTCGATCCGCTTTCGCCCACCACCTTTCGTTTCGAGCGGCTGGAGACCAACCCCCGTTTCGCCACCATCGCCCGCGCCGCGAACGCCACGGTGGTGGTCACGCTGCGCGTCGACATGGAGGACCGTGGCGGTCGCATCGAGCTGCTGATGCCCTACGCGACGCTGGAGCCGGTGCGCGAGATGCTGCTGCAGATGTTCATGGGCGAGAAGTTCGGCCGCGACTCCATCTGGGAGGGCCATCTGGCCGCCGAGCTATGGCAAACCGAGATCGGCCTGGAGGCGGTCCTCGATCAGGTCGAGCTGTCCCTGCGCGATGTTCTCAACTGGACCGAGGGCAGCCGCCTCGAGCTCAACTGCGGGCCGTCGTCGAGGATCGGCATGCGTTGCGGCGAGGTGTCCATGTTCACCGGGTTCATGGGCCGCAAGGCCGGGCACATTGCGGTCCGGATCTCCGATAAGGTGGTTCGCGAGCTGGGCAGCGACTCGGAGTGAGCGCCTAATGGACACTCGCCTCGCCCTCGACGCGATCATCGCGGTTCTCCTGGTTGCGACCATCGTCTATGCGGTGGTCCTGAACCGCAAGCTGGCGGCGCTGCGCAACGCGAAGGCCGAGATGGAGGCGCTCATCGCCCGCTTCGTCGAGTCCACGGAAAGGGCGGGCAGTGGCGTGGAGTCCCTCAAGGAACAGGCCAGGCACTCGGGCGAGACGCTTCAGGGCAAGCTCGACTCGGCGCGCGGCATGACGGACGAGCTGGTCTTCTTGATCGAGAAGGCAAGCAGCCTCGCCGAACGGCTGGAAGGCGCCATCGGCGCCTCGCGGGCCAGGGCCGTATCGGATTCGCCGGCCGCGCGCGGCGCAGCGGCTCGCCGCGGCCAGAGCAACGCGCCCGGCTCGCCGGCCGGGACCGCAAGCGGCGCGGCCCCGGGCCCGGACTCCGCTGCCGGCGAGGGTGGCGAGGACGCGGTGGCGGAGGAGTCTGAGCTGTTGCGGGCCCTGCAAGGCATGCGTTGAGCGCGGGGCACCGTCGGGGGAGACAACTCGTCATGCATCTACGTTTGTTGCCCGTTCTCATCGTGACGGCCGTCATCGGGCTGACAGCCCGGGTCGGCGACCTGTGGGAGGGCATCGGATCCCTGGCCCTGGCCCAGACGGCGTCGCTGGGCGAGGCAGCCGCCGGTGAGGCCACGCCGAAGGCGGGGACCGCGGCGCAGGGTGCGCAGCAGGGGGTCGACCATGCCGCGGATCCCACGCGGCCCGAGGCCGAGAGCCGGCGGACACTCGACCTGCCGGCGGACCCGCTCTCGCTGAGCGACGAGGAGATCGACCTGCTGCAGTCGCTGGCCGAGCGGCGCCGGGAACTCGACCTGTGGGCTCGCCAAATCGACCGACGCGAGGCCCTTCTGAAGGCGGCCGAGGAGCGCATCGAGCAGAAGACGGCCGACCTGAAGGCCGTGCAGAAGTCCATCGAGGAACTTTTGCTGAAGCAGGAGGAGCAGGCCGAGGATCAATACAAGAGCCTGGTCAAGATCTACGAAAGCATGAAGCCCAAGGATGCCGCCCGGATCTTCGATGAGCTCGACATGGTCGTGCTCTTGCCCGTGGTCGAGCGGATGAAGGAACGCAAGACAGCGCCCATCCTGGCCGAGATGAACCCTGCCAAGGCGAAGGCGATCACCACCCAACTGGCCCATCGCCGCGACCTGCCGAACGAAAAGGACCTGCCGGCAGCCGGGGCCCTGCCGCCGCAATCCAACCCGCCCGTTCAGCGCTGACACGGGGCTGGGACAGGAGAAAGTTATTCAGTTTTTAGACAGTCTTAACCGGGCCCGGTTAGGGTTTCCTGCGTTTTTCCTGGAGAGGGGTGTTGGGCTCCGGCGGAGCGATACGGAAGGAGTGGTCGATGGCTGGCGTTGACAGGAACATGCCGATTCTGATCGTGGACGATTACAGGACCATGCTCAGGATTGTTCGCAATTTGCTCAAACAGCTTGGCTTCGACAATGTCGAAGAGGCGATCGACGGCAGCTCGGCCTTGCAGAAGCTGCGCGACAAGAATTTCGGTCTGGTCATCTCCGACTGGAACATGGAGCCGATGAGCGGCCTTCAGCTGCTCAAGGAGGTGCGCGCGGACGTCAAGCTCAAGGACGTGCCCTTCATCATGATCACGGCGGAGAGCAAGAGCGAGAACGTCATCGCCGCCAAGGAGGCCGGCGTGAGCAACTACATCGTGAAGCCGTTCAACGCCGCCACGCTGAAGGGCAAGCTGACCACGGTCCTCGGCAACTTCTAGGGGCTCCCGCTATGGCTGCACCGCCCCCCGGCGAGGCCATCGAGAAGCAGCTGCGCGATCTGACCAACCTGCCGGAACCCATCGATCCCAAGGACATTGTCGAGGTGGTCGAGAGCGTCACGGCTTCGCTCGCCGGGCACCGCTCGAGCCTCAATCACCGCCTGCATGCCGACATCGAAGCGCTCGCCAACTACATCAACACGGCCAAGGCCGAGATCGCAGCCATCAAGCCCGACAAGATCAGCAGCGAATACCTGCCGGAGGCCAGCGATCAGCTGAGCGCCATCGTCGGAGCGACCGAGCAGGCGACTCATGACATTTTCGAAGCCGTCGAATCGATCGAGGAGCTGACGGCGAAGATGGAGCCGGTCATTGCCGCGGCGGTGACGGACGCGACCACGAGGGTTTATGAGGCGTGCGGCTTCCAGGATATCACGGGGCAGCGTATCTCCAAGGTGGTCAAGGCGCTGGAGAACGTGGAGGCCAAGGTGCAGGCGCTGCTCGCGGCCATTGGCGAGGCCGACGGCGTCAACGGGCGCGAGGGGACGTTTCAGGCCGCCGTCGCCGAGGCGGCCCCCGAGCACACCGACGAGGCTCTGATGAACGGACCGCAGCTGCCTGACGATGCCATCAGCCAGGACGATGTCGACGTCATTCTGGCGAGCTTCGACTGAGTCATCATGAGTGGTGCGCTGCACTCCGGCCACGGACACAGGGGCAGCAGCAACATCGTGCCGCTGCTGAGCCTCAAGCTCATCCTTCTGGCGTTCTTCATCCTGCTGAACAGCCTGTCGGAGTTCGAGGCCAACAAATCGCGGGCCGTGATCGAAAGTGTAAATCGGGCCTTCAACGGCAGGCTCGAATCGGAGAATCGGGCTGCGGCCCGCCGCGGCTCGCTGGGCATGCTGCCCGAGCTCGAGGACAAGATCGCGCAGATCAACGGCCTGTTCGAGGCGATTGTTCCCACCTCGCGCGCCGAGCGGGTCCGGCGGGCCGATGCGCTGAGAGTGGACCTTCCGGCGTCCTCGCTTTTCAAGCCGGCGAGCGACCGGCTGCGCTCGGCCCGCACGGCGCTCGTCGATCGTCTGGCCGGCGCCATCGCGGCCGCTACGACGCAAGATCTGCGCTACGAGCTGGCGGTCCTGCTCGGCGTCGGAGCCGCATCGGGCGAGGGCGCCGCGCTGCGCGATCCGCGCAGCCTGGAGGTGCGCCGCGCCGGCGTCGTGGCCCAACGCCTCCTGGACAAGGGCCTGCCGCCCGCGACGCTGTCCATCGGTCTCCTGCCGGAGCACCCGGGAACCGTGCGGTTCGTCCTGCGCGCGCGCCAGCAAGCGAGCCTCTCGGGGCGCCCACTCGGCGGCACGGAGTGAGCGGAAATGGCCGCGCCGCAGTTCGACACGTGGCACGAGCCGGGCGAAGGTCGCGCAAGGGCGTCCGGGCTGCCCTTGTTCGCCGCGGACTGGTCGAAATCGGCGAGCCAGGCCTGGATGGTCACCTTCACCGACCTCGTGGCGCTCATGTTGACCTTCTTCGTCCTGCTTTTCGCCATGTCGCAGGTCGAGCAGCGGAAGTGGCAGGGGTTCGTCCATTCGCTGACCCGTGACTTCGACGCCGTGCGCCTGAGCGAGAGCGTCAGCCCGGCGGCCGAATATCAACCGGAGGAGGAAGCAATCGTGCCCGGCGCCGACCTCGACTACCTGGCGCCGGTGCTCCGCCAGCAGCTTGCCGCCCACCCGCTTCTTGCGCGCAGCACCTTTCGCCGCTTGCCCGAGCGCCTGATCGTCTCCCTGCCCGCCGGTCTGCTGTACCGCGCACGGGGCACGGCACTCGCGCCGCGGGCCCGCGAGCTCGGCTTCGCCCTGGGCGGGGTCTTGCGGAACCTGAGCAACCGGATCGAGGTGGCGGGCCACGTCTACCGGCTGGGCGCGGCCCGGGCGCGTCGCGCCGACTGGGAGCTGGCGCTTGCCCGCGCCGCGCTGTTCACGGGCGTGCTGAGCCGTGCCGGCTACCGCGGGCCGATCGTGGCGCAAGGCATTGCAGGGATCCGCTCGCCGGCGAGCGCACTGTCCGGCGGTGACGAGCGAGACCGCTTGCAGGACGATCGAATCGACGTCGTGATCCACGAACTCGCGAATCGGGGCGAATGAGGTCCGTGTCGCGCCTGTCTTGGCTCGCGCTTGCGTTGCTGGTCGCCGCTGGCGCCCAAGCGGCCGAGCGCGTCGCCGTTCGGGTCGGCGAGCATCCCGGCTTCAGCCGGATCGTGTTCGACTGGAGCGAGCCGGCGGCGGCGCGCCTCGAGCGCCAGGCGGCGGATCGCGCCATCGTGCATTTCGACCGGGCGGGCCGGCTCGACCTCAAGCGCTTCCGCGCCGATCCGCCCCCCGAGGTGCCCGACATGGTGGCCGCGCCCGGCGCCGGGGGGTTGGCCGTGGCATTGACCGTCGTGCCCGACGCCAGGCTGCGGCTGTTCGAGAGCGAGGGCCACACGGTCCTGGATGTCTTGAGGCCCGAGACGCCGGCAGATGCGCCGGCCGCCACGCCGGAAGATTGGCGCCGCCGCCGGGCGGCCAAGGCGGCCGCCGGGGCGTCTCAAGCGGGGTCCGCCGGGGCTCAGCCGGGGGCACCGCCGAGGCCGGAGCCGCGACCGGCCCAGGTCGGGCCCGGGCCCGCCGCGCCGCCGGAGGTTGCCGCCGTGGCCGCCCCAGAGCCCGCGCCGAGCGGCGCATCGCCGCCTGCGGGCGAGGCGCCGATCTCGCTTCTTCCGGCGGCCATGGACGGGGCCGACGAGGCGCCGGCCGCGCCGCAGCCGGCCGAATCCCCCGCACCAGCGAGTGCGGAGCCGAAGGCCAAGAAGACGGCCGGCCCGGGCGAGGTCCAGCCGGTGCCCGAGCCCGGTGCCAAGGGCGAGCCGACCGGCGCGAGCGAGCCGAAGGCCGGCGCCGGGACCGAGCCGCGGCCGGAGACCGAGCCCAAGGCGCAGGCCAAGCGGGCGGCACCGACATCGGACACGGCGAAGCCGGGCCCTGCGTCCAAGCGGATCGTGGCCAAGCCCAGCGCGCCGACCGGCCGGCGGGACCCGGCGGCGGACCCGGCCGCCTCGACCAGCGAGCCGACCCCGGTCATGATCGACACCTCGCCCCGGCCGGGGCGGAAGGTGCCGCCGAGCGCCCCGTTCGCCCTGCGCTTCGATTGGGCGGACGGCGCCGCGGCCGCGTTCCGTCGTGACGGGAAGCTGTGGCTCGTGTTTGACCGGCCGCCACCAACGGACCTGACCGCTGAGCTTGCTCGCGCCGCGCCGGATCTCGGCCCGCTCGAGCAGCTCGAGCTGCCCGGTGCGACCGCGCTTCGCTTCGCCGCGCCGGCCATGCTCAGGCCCCGTTTGCGGCGCGAGGACTCGGCCTGGATCGTCGAGTTGGAGCCGGGGGACCCAGGCGAGGGTGAGGAGATCGGCGTCGCGGTGGAGGGCGGTGCCGAACACCCGCGGATGCTGCTGGAGACCGAGGATCCGGGCCGGATCATCTCGTTCACGGACCCCGATCTGGGTGACCGCCTGGTCGTCGTGCCGGTGGCCACGCCCGGATTGCGGTTCGCCACCACCCGAGAGTTCCCGCAGTTCCGGATCTTGGCCAGCCATCAGGGCCTGGTGCTCCAGCCGCTGTCGGACAGCCTCGAGGTCGCCGTGGGGGACAACGCGGTCGAGGTGCGCGACCGCGAGGGCTTGATCGTCTCGCGCGGCTCGAGTCTGGCGCTGTTGAAGAGGAACGCGCCGGCGCCTCGCCGCGGCCGGCGGCTGTTGGACCTGGAGACTTGGCGGCGCGGCGACCTGGAGCGCTTCCGGGCCAACAAGCAGGCCCTGCAGACCGCGCTGGCCCTGGCCGAGCCCGAGCAGGCGGGGGCCGCGCGTCTGGAGCTCGCCCAGTTCTACTTCGCGCACGGCCTGGCCACCGAGACGCTCAGCGTCCTGCGCCTGGGCGAGCTGAAGGACCCGCACCTGGCCGCGGACCCGCGGGTGCGTTTGATGAAGGGCGCCAGCGAGTTCCTGACCGACGACATCGCGGCGGCGAGGCAGGAACTCTTCCGCCGCTCGCTCGCCGGCGAATGGGAGGCCGCGCTGTGGCGCGCCGCCCTGGCCGCAGCCAGCCACAACTGGGAGCCGGCCGCGGCCGGCTTCGCGGAGACCGAGGCGCTGATTGCGGACTACCCGCACGGCGTGCGGACCCGACTGCGCCTGCTCGCCGCCGAGACGTACCTGGCGGTCGGCGAGCCGGAGGACGCCGAGCGCCCCATCGAGGCCATACGGGAGGACGACCCGAGCCACGCCGAGGAGGCGCAGCTCGCCTTCCTTGTGGCACGTCAACTGCAAATGCAAGGCGATACCGAAGACGCCGCCGAGCTGTGGCGAAGGGTCGCGGCGAGCCGGCACGCACCGTCGCGGATCCGCGCCCGTCTCGCGTTGCTCGACCTGGCCCTGGAGGACGGCTCGCTCAGCGCGGACGAGGCCATCGCGGAGCTCGAGCGCCTGCGCTTCGCGTGGCGCGGAGACAGCTTCGAGTTCGCGCTCCTGGAGCGCCTGGGCGACCTCTACATTCTGCGCAAGGATTACCGCAAGGGTTTGCGCCTGTTGCGGCGGGCGGCCTCGCAGACTCCCGACTCGGCGGCGTCGCAGGCGGTGGCCCGCCGCATGCGGACGATCTTCACCAAACTTTACTTGGGCGAGGAGGGCGCCGAGCTGCCGCCCTTGCAGGCGCTGGCCTTGTTCGACGAGTTCAAGGAATTGACCCCGCCCGGGGCGGAAGGGGACGAGGTGATCCTGCGTCTGGCCGAGCGCTTGGTCGACATGGATCTGCTCGACCGCGCCGCCGACATCCTGGACTCCCAGGTCGAGTACCGGCTGGAGGGTGTGGCCAAGGCCCGGGTCGGCGCCCGACTGAGCGAGGTGCGTCTGCTCGACAAGCAGCCCGCCAAGGCCCTGCAGGCGCTGGAGGGCAGCGCCGTGCCCGGGCTGCCCGAGGAGCTGGGCGGCAAGCGGCGGCACTTGAGGGCGCGCGCGCTGTTCGCTCTGGGGCGCGACGAGGAGGCGCTCGACGTGCTCGGCACGGGCCAGAGACCGGCGTCGTTGCGCCTGCGCGCCGAGATCCTCCGACACCGGGAGGACTGGCCGGGCGTTGTGCTCGCGCTGGAACGCCTGGTCCCGGCGGCTCCGCCGCAGCGGCCGCTGCGCGAGGCGGAGCGCGACGACCTGATCGGTTTCCTGGTTGCCCTCACCATGGCCGGCGAGCGCGACAAGATCCTCGCCCTGGGGAGGAGCTACAAGGAGGCCATGGCCTCGGGACCGGGGCGCGACATCTTCGCTTTTCTGGTCGGCGACCTGGAGACGGCCAGGGACAAGTCGATCAGCGAGGAACTGGCCCAGGTCGACGACGTCGAGGCGTTCCTCGCCAGTTATCGCCGGCGTACCCGGGCCGCCGACCCGACCCGCGCCGAGTGAGGCGCCGGCCGAGCTTGCGGATTTTCCGCGCTGCCGGCGAGCCCCCGGCGCCGGCAGGCCGACGCCCACCGCTTCGGCTAGAGCGGATCGTGTTCGCTCGGAGCCACGCCGCGAGCTTCGGCCGAACACGCGAATCCGCTCTACATCAAATCGTTAGAGCAGATTCACCTGGTCGATGACTCGGCCAAAGCGAGTCCCATCGACGAAGGACCCGCTCTAGATGCCGTAGCTCTGCACCAGGCTGCCGGCGACCAGGTACCAGCCGTCGACCAGCACGAAGAAGATCAGCTTGAACGGCAGCGAGATCATGATCGGCGGCAGCATCATCATGCCCATCGACATCAGCACCGAGGCGACCACCATGTCGATGATCAGGAACGGCAGGAACAGCAGGAAGCCGATCTCGAAGGCGCGCCTCAGCTCGCTGATCATGAAGGCGGGGATGAGCGAGCGCAGCGGCGTCTCCTCGGGCGCCGCGACCGGTCCCGTCTCGGCCAGATCCAGGAACAGCTTGAGGTCCTGCTCGCGGACGTGCCCGAGCATGAAGTCCCGGACCGGGACGGTGGCCTTGCCGAGGGCCTCCATCTCGGTGATGTCCTCGGCGATAAGGGGCTGGATCGCCTGGTCGTAGACCTGCTGCAGGGTCGGCATCATGACGAAGGCGGTCAGGAACAGGGCCAGGCTGATCAGCACCGAGTTGGGCGGCGTCTGCTGAATCCCGAGCGCGCTGCGCAGGAAGGAGAGCACCACCACGATCCGCGTGAAGGAGGTGAACATAATCAGGATCGACGGCGCCAGACTGAGGATCGTGATGAGCGCGACCAGTTGGATGATCCGGTTCGCCGTCGATCCGTCGGCCTCGTCCCCCAGGTCGAACTGCAGCATCTGCGCCGAGGCCGGCTCGGGCAGGAGCGCCGCGACCAGCAGCGCGAGGGCGGCGAGAATGAGGATGTTGGATCGCTTCATGAGGCTTCCTGCCCTTCCGCCTCGGGCAGGTCCGGCGTCCGCGGCACGGCGCTCACCGGCTGCCCGGCCTCACGCGGCGCCGCGATGCCGCTTTCCAGCAACAGGTCCTGGCTCGGCCCGAGCAGCACCAGGTGCTCGCAGGCGTCGCGCCGGAGCAGGACCAGCTTGCGGCGCGAGTCCAGGACCTTGACCTCGACCACGGACAGCCGGGGCGACATGCCCGGGTTGGGGGCCAGTTGACTGCCGAACCCGAAGCGCCGCGCCGCCCAGGTGAGCGCCGCGATCAGCGCGAGCACCAGGATGAGCGCGAACAGAAAGCGGAAATAGACGGCGAACTCCATCCACGCCCCGTCAGCACTGATCCGGCACGACGGGCCTCACTTGCCGCGTCCCGCGTTCTTCGAATAGGCGCTCACGGCGCGCCGCCGGCGGCTGGCCTCGCCCATCTCCTCCTTCAGCCCGTTCATCTTCGTCTCGATCGATCGGGCGAGCCGGTCGAAGTCGTCGACCAGGGCCAGCAGCTGCGGTTGCACGGCGCGGCCGTCAGGGGCGGGCAGGCGCTCGATCCGGCCGCACAGGGCCTCCACCCGGCCTTGCAGAGACGCCAGGTCGACCAGTCTTTCCGCCCGGAGCTCGGCCTCGGCGCGTGCGATGAGCCTGCGGATGGCCTTGAGCTCGGCCGCGACCTCGCCGGTGCCGCTCACGCCTGAGGCTCCGTCACGCTGCGGCCCTGGGCTCGGTAGACGTAGGACAGGATCTCGGCCACCGCGGCCAGCGCCTGCAGGGGGATTTCGCAGTCGACCTCCACCGCGGCCAGGATCTCCGCCAGGTCTGCGTCGCTGCGCACGTTCACGCCGCGCTCGAAAGCGATTTGCAGGATCTGCTCGGCGAGGGCGCCGCGCCCCTTCGCCACGACGCGCGGCGCGCCCTCGGGGTCGTCCTCGACGGCGACCGCCACCGGCCTTCGCTCGGGCCGCTGCGCTCCGTCTGCCGCAGGCCCGAAAAAGGGAGCTTCCTCCACCACGACCGCGATGCGTCCTCGTGCTCCGGGTCAAAGCCGGCGCGCGGGCGCAGAGCTGCGCCAGGGCGCCTGGCGATCATCCTGGCGCAACATGCTTAACGAAGCGTTAGGGCCGCCATCCGGCAGGCCGTTTTCGGCCCGCTTGGTTAGCCGGAAGCTTTCGATTTGTCCGGCACTTGGCCGCGACTTTTCATGGCCTGGGCGAGCGTTTCGCTGCCCGCGGCCGCGGCCCGGTTCTCCGCCTGGATCCGCTCGAAGATCTCGCGGCGCAGAACGGTCGCGTCGGTGGGGAACGTGAAGCCCAACTTAATCGACTTCCCCCGGATGTCGATGACGGTCACCTCAATATTCTCGTTGATGATGACGGACTCACCGATCTTGCGTGTCAGATAGAGCATGCCGGCTCCTTCCTGTGCCGGTCTCCCCCAAGATGCCCCGAGGGGCATCCCACTGCCCTTAATTAAACAGCATTTGAGGCGAAATAAAACCGGTTTTACCCATTCTTAAGGCCGCTCGCCCGATAATGTCCCGTTCAAGAGCCTTCCGACTCGGGAACCGCCGCGGCACTGAGAGAGGCATGGACGGCAAGTTCAACCTGTTCGCAGCTCTGGGCAAGCGTATGGACTGGCTGATCCAGCGCCAGAAGGTGCTTGCCGACAACATCGCGAATTCGGACACGCCGGAGTACAAGCCGCGCGACCTGAAGGAGGGACAGTTCAGGCGGGTCCTGCGCAATGAGCTCCCGCCCATCGACCCCCAGCCGACCCATCCGGCGCACCTCCAGGGCACCGTGCTGCAAGGCGGTGCGGCAAAGAGCCTCAGGCAGAAGGAGACCTATGAAACCTCGCCCTCGGGCAACGCGGTCGTTCTCGAGGAACAGTTGATCAAGGTCGCCAAGACCCAGTCGGATTATCAGCTCATTGTCAACCTGTACCGCAAGCACATGGACATGTTCCGAATGGCGCTCAGGGGCCCGGAGGGGTGACGCCGGCGCAGAGGGAGGAACCTCGATGGCCGATCTGGAGAAAACGCTGAATATCTCCGCCGCCGGGATGAAGGCGCAAGGCGAGCGCCTGCGCGTCATATCGGAGAATGTCGCCAACGCCGGTTCGACGGCCCTCAGCCCCGAGGGCGAGCCGTACCGGCGCAAGCTGGTCACCTTCGGGACCGAGCTGGACCGCGAGCTCGGCATGGAGCTGGTCGAGGTCACCAAGGTGGCGCGCGACCCGTCCGATTTCAACCGGCGCTACCAGCCCGGCCACCCGGCGGCAGACGCGAGCGGCTACGTGAAGACGTCGAACGTCAACCCGCTGGTCGAGATGACCGACATGCGCGAGGCCGAGCGCAGCTACGAGGCGAACCTTCGGATGATGCAGGCCGCGCGCGGCATGCTGCAGCGCACGATCGAGCTGCTGCGCTAAGACATACGAATGTAAGCGGCCGCCAGGAGGGCGGCCGCCGACCTGCCAGGAGGGCCGACGGCAAGGGCGCGCACCGCCCGGGAGACTTGCCATGGCCATCAACTTCTCCGACGCGGTCAAGGCTTACGAGAAGATCGCGCGTCAGGACCTGGCGCCGGGCCGCGAACCGCGCCAGCCCAAGGGCGGCGAAGACTTCTCCGCGGTGCTGCGCGAGGCCGCCGAGGGCGCCATCGACACCCTGCGCGAGGGCGAGCGCCAGAGCCTGAAGGCCGCCGCCGGGACGGCCGACCTGACCGAGGTGGTGACCGCGGTGGGGAAGGCGGAGATGACGTTGCAGACGGTGGTGGCGCTGCGCGATCGGGTGATCCAGGCCTACCAGGAAATCCTCAGGATGCCGATCTAGCGGCCGCCTGCTGGCCCCAGCCGGGCCGCCGCCACCAGGTATTCCGGAACGCCGCAAGGCAAGGACAGCGACGACGAATGAGTTCCGCCGAAGTCCTGGAGGTCTCGCGTGAGGCCGTTGTGGTCATGCTGAAGGTCGGCTCGCCGATCCTGCTGCTTGCCCTCTTCGTCGGCCTCACCATATCGCTGTTCCAGGCGCTTACCCAGATGCAGGAGATGACGCTGACCTTCGTGCCGAAGGCCATCACCATCTTCTTGTCGCTTCTCGTGTTCCTGCCCTTCATGCTGGGGGTCCTAACCTCCTTCACTGAGAGCTTGATGGACCGCATCGTCGCGCTGGGCTAGCCGGCCATGCTCGAGCAGTTGCTCCCCGCCGAGATCTTCACGGTTCTGCTCGTCTTCGTACGCGTCGGCGCGGCCGCCATGATCCTGCCCGGCTATGGCGAGCCCTACGTCTCGCCGCGCCTGCGACTGCTTCTGGCGCTCATGATCTCGCTCGTCGTGGCTCCGGTGCTGTCCCCGACGCTGCCGGCGATGCCCGAGAGCGCCGTCAGCCTCGCCTTGATCATTCTGGGAGAGATTCTCATCGGGGTTTTCTTCGGGACCCTGGCGCGCTTGTTCATCGCTGCGCTGACCACGGCCGGCATGGTGATCGCCTATATGAGCGCCATGGCCAACGCCCTGACCACCGACCCGAGTGCCGCACAGCAGGGTTCGATCGCCGGCAGTTTTCTGGCCCTCGTCGCGCTGCTCACGATTTTCACGCTCGACCTGCATCATATGATGCTGCTGGCCGTGGTCGACAGCTATGATCTCTTCGCGCCGGGCAAGGTTCCGCCGATCGGCGACTTCTCCGACTTGATGGCGCGGACGGTGGCCAAGACCTTTCTGCTGTCGTTCCAGATCGCCGCACCCTTCGTCGCAGTGGGCCTCATCTTTTTCCTGGCGGTGGGCCTGCTCGGGCGCCTCATGCCGCAGATGCAGGTCTTCTTCGTGGCGATGCCGCTGCAAATCGCCGTCGGCATCGCCGTGCTGTCCATCGCGCTGCCGGCCACGCTGCGCTGGTTCATCACCAGCTTCCAGGACAGCCTGATGCCCTTCGTGTCGCCGTAAACGCAGGAGCTGCCTGGTGCCGGGGCGGCGCCGCGGCGGCTGGATGAGCCATGGCCGATCAACATCAAGACGACTCGCAAAAAACAGAGGAACCGACCCACCGGCGGCTCGAGCAGGCACGTGAAAAGGGCCAGATCGCGAGGTCGCAGGAGGTCACACACTGGTTCATGATCCTGGCCGCCACGCTCGTCATCGGTGTTTTTGGCCGCTCGGTCACCGACGGCGTCGTGAACAACGTGTACCGTTTCATCGAAGAGCCGCACAACATCCGTTTGGACGGCGGCGACTTCCGCCATGTGCTGCTGGAGACCCTGAGCCAGCTCGGGCTGGCACTGCTGCTTCCCCTGGGGGTGGTTGTGCTGGCGGCCTTATTGTCGGGCTTCATCCAGAACGGCTTGGTCTTCTCGACCGAGCCGATTGCGCCCAAGCTCGAGAAACTGTCGCTGGCGAAGGGCCTGAAGCGCCTGTTTTCAAGCCGCTCGCTGGTCGAATTCCTCAAGGGCCTGGCGAAGATCAGCATCGTTACCGCGGTCGTGGTACTGCTCCTGTGGCCGGAGCAGGAGGTCATCCCCAACGTCACCGCGATGACCGCCGCGCAGTTCGTCGGCATGTTGCAGGGCCTGGCGGTTCGCATCCTGGTCGCCGTGCTCGCGGTCATGACCGTGATCGCGGTCCTCGACTTCCTGTATCAAAAGCACCAGCATCTGAAGCGCCTGCGCATGTCGAAGCAGGAACTCAAGGAGGAGTTCAAGCAGACCGAGGGCGACCCCATGATCAAGGCGCGGCTGCGCCAGATCCGCATGGAGCGGGCGCGCCGGCGCATGATGGCCGCGGTGCCGGAGGCCGACGTCGTGGTCACCAATCCGACGCACTACGCCGTGGCCCTCAAATACGATCCGCAGATGACGGAGGCGCCGGTGCTGACCGCCAAGGGCATCGATTCGATCGCGCTGAGGATGCGCGAGGTCGCCGAGCAGCATGACGTGCCGATAGTCGAGAATCCGCCCCTGTCGCGCGCCCTCTATGACAACGTCGAGCTCGACCAGGAGATCCCGCCCGAGCACTACAGGGCGGTCGCCGAGGTCATCGGCTACGTCATGCGCCTCAAGGGAAAGCTGAACGGGTCCCATGCGGCCGCGAGGCGTTGATCCGTCGTGCCTTGCCCGACGCGGCCCGGGTGTGGTTAACATGGCGCCGCGGGGTCGGTTCGCGGAGGTCACCCCATGACGCGCGGTGCGCGCCTGCTCGTCGGACTCGCGGTGTTGCTCGGCGGAGGTTCGGACCTGGCCGCCCAGACGGGCGGGGCCGGGGCGGGCCCGCATTCGCCGCTGAGCGGGCTCGAGTTCGCCGTCAGCGGCGGCCTGGCGGTCACCGCGGTCGCGGTCATCGCCGCTCTTGTCGCCTTCCGCAGGCTACGCCGTACCGAGGCCCTGCTGCGGGAGATCTTCAGCGCCGTGCCGCAGCCGCGCCAGGTGGTCGATTCCGCCGGCCGGACGGTGTTCGCGAACCGATCATTCTACGACGTCTTCGGCGGGGCCGGGAAACCGATCCCCGAGCTTCTCGCCGCCGAGGTGGCCGGCGACGAGGAAGCGCGCGATCAGCTCGAGCGCCTCGCCGCCAACGCGCGTAACGGGGTCCCCGGCTACGTGGAACTGCGGGTGAGCGCGCGCCGCAAGGCCGGAGATGACGGACCGGGCGGCGCGGGCAGCGACCAGGCGGAGTGGCGCAACGTGGCGGCCTATCCGCTCAGCGGCGGCCAGGGCAGGGTGCTTTGGATGGTCGACGACATCACCATGCGCCGGCAGCTGGAGCAGGTCATTCACCAGGAGCAGGAGCGTTTCGTCGATCTGCTGGAGCACGCACCCATCGGGTTCTACTCGGTTGACGGCGAGGGCAGGTTTCTGTTCGCCAATCAGACGCTGTGCGACTGGCTCGGCATGTCGCACGAAGATCTGGAAAACGGGACGGTTCACCTGCACGACGTGGTCGCGGAGGCCTTGCCGGCGGCAACGCCGCCCTACGCTCCCTTCGCCGGACGCGACGCCGCGCCCCGCGAAATCTCTCTCAAGAGCGCGGACGGCGGCCGGTTCCAGGCCTCGATCAGCCAGGACGTGGTTGCGGGCGAGGACGGGCGGGTCCTGCGCACCCGTTCGGTCGTGCGCCACCTGTCCGACGAACGGGCCATGGCCGAGGCGCTCGAGCACTCGGTGCAGCGGTTCGCCCGGTTCTTCTCGGAGGCTCCGGTCGGCATCGCGCTGCTCGATTCGAGCGGCAAGGTTGCCGAATGCAACGGCTCCTTCGGCGCGCTCATTGGAACGCCGGTCGACGGCTTGAGCGGTGCCTCGCTGGTCGACCTCGTGATCGAGAAAGACCGCGCCGCGGTGCGGGCCGCCCTCGCCGAAAGCGACAGCGAGGAGTCGGCGCGGGTTCCGGGCCCGCTCGAGGTCCATTTCGGGAGCGAGGGCGAAACGGTGTGCTCGATGTACGTCACGGGCATGACGGATGTGGGCGGCACGACCGGGTATATCGCCCACTTCATCGAGACCACGGAACAAAAGAATCTGGAGCTGCAGTTCGCCCAGTCGCAGAAGATGCAGGCGGTCGGCCAGCTGGCCGGCGGCATCGCGCACGACTTCAACAACCTGCTCACCGCGATGATCGGCTTCTCCGACCTGCTGCTCTTGCGCCATCGCCCCGGCGACCAGTCCTTCGCCGACATCATGCAGATCAAGCAGAACGCCAACCGGGCGGCCAACCTGGTGCGCCAGCTGCTCGCCTTCTCGCGCCAGCAGACCCTGCAGCCCCGGATCCTCAACGTCACCGACATCCTCGCCGAGCTGTCGCACCTGCTGCGCCGGCTGATCGGCGAGAACATCGAGCTGGAAATGATTCACGGCCGCGATCTCGGAATGGTGAAGGCGGACCAGGGCCAGCTGGAGCAGGTGATCATCAACTTGGCGGTCAATGCGCGCGACGCCATATCGGAGGGCGGCAAGCTGGCCATCCGAACCTCGAACGCCGTGTTTCAGCGCGAGCGGAAAATCGGCGCCGAGGTGATGCCGCCGGGTGACTATGTCCTGATCGAGGTCGAGGACAACGGCTGCGGCATTGCGCGCGACAATCTGGGCCGCATCTTCGATCCTTTCTTCTCGACCAAGGAGGTTGGTGCCGGGACCGGGCTCGGCCTGTCCACGGTCTACGGCATCGTCAAACAGACCGGCGGGTTCATCTTCCCCAAGAGCGAGCTCGGCCGCGGCACGACGTTCTCGATCTACCTGCCGCAGTACGCCGAGCCGGCACAAGACGCCGCGGCGACGGCCGACGGCGAGGCGGCGGCGACGCGCGACCTGACGGGCGTGGGCACGATCCTGCTGGTCGAGGACGAAGACGCGGTCCGCTCCTTCAGCGCCCGGGTCCTGCGCAACAAGGGGTACGACGTGCTCGAGGCCGGCTCGGGCGAATCGGCGCTCGACGTCCTCAAGGATTACGTCAACTCGGTCGACCTGCTGATCACGGACGTGGTCATGCCGCGCCTGGACGGTCCCAGCCTGGTGCGCCAGGTGCGTCAGGATCGGCCGGACCTCAAGGTCATCTTCATCTCCGGGTACACCGAGGATGCCTTCCGCAAGCGGCTGGGAGAGGACGCGGGCATGCATTTCCTGCCCAAGCCCTTCAGCCTCAAGCAACTCGCCGCCAAGGTGAAGGAGGTCCTGGGCGAGGAGAGTGCGTCGGCGGCTACGCAGACGGCCGTGCCCGGCCGGACGGCCTCCGGCCTGAGCCGCACGCCCGGGGTGTAGAGCGTTGTCCGTCTAGCCGGAGCCGGCCCCGTCGCCTTTTCCGGCCAGGCGCGGCGTCGCCGTTCGTCGACTGGCCGGCCTGGTGATCACCGCCCCGGCCATTGTGCCGGCAGCCACAGGCAGACGCGCGTGCCGCCGCCCGGCGGGCAGTCGATTTCGATTCCGCCGCCGTGCTGCTCCATGATCTGCTTGACCAGCGGCAGGCCGAGGCCCATCCCGAAGCTCTTGGTGCTGAACAGCGGCTCGAAGATCTTTTCTTGAACATGGGGCGGGATGCCCGGGCCTTCATCCTCGAAGAGCATCTCGATCCGGCCGTTCGTCTCACGGGTCTGAACCGTCAATGCGGCGCTGCCCGCCTCGGCCGCCCCTTTGTCGGCTGCCCCGGCCATTGCCTGGCAGGCGTTGTCGAAGACGTTGATCACCGCGCGGCGCAAGCGGTCGTGGTCAAAGTAGACCGTGGCCTCGGGCAGACCCAGCTCGCGGTGCAGACGGACTGCCGGCGGCAGCGCCTGTTCCTCCAGCACGCCGGCCAGCCAGTCGTCCAAGCGCGTCGCTTCGGGCTTGGGCTCGGAGATCCGTGCGAAATCGAGCAGTTCGTCGATGATCCGGTCGCATCGCACGGCGCTGCGCTCGACCCGCTCCAAGGCGCGCTGCGCCCGCGGCGCGGCCTCGTTCACGCCGTCGCGCAGGGTGTAGGCCGAGGCCCGGATCACCGCCAGCGGGTTGCGCAGCTCGTGGCTCACCGTGGCCGTCAATTGCCCGAGGGTGGCCAGGCGCTCCTGGTGCAGCAACTCGCTCTCGAGACGTTTGCGCTCGCTGATGTCGGTGACGATGGAGAAGAACCCTTCGACCGCTCCCTCCTCGGACAGATGCGGAACATGGGCGCAGTGGACGTACCGCGATTCCCCACGGGCATAATCCATTTGGCCCTCGTAGCTCACCGCCTGTCCGGAGAGCGTCGCATCGATGTAGGGCGCGCAGACCTCGTAGGCCGGCTCGCCCAGGACCCGCCGTACCTCGCGCCCGGCCAGCTCGTCCGGCGACAGTCCGAACCAGTCGAGATAGGTTCGGTTGGTGAAGCGATAGCGGCCCGAGCGGTCCACATAGGAGATCAGGACCGGAACGTTGTCGGTGATCAGGCGAAGCTGCTGCTCGCTGTCGCGCAGCGCCTTGGTGCGCTCCTTGACCAGCTCCTCCGATCGCGCGTGAGCGCGGCGAACCCGCATGTCCGCGCCCTTCGCCTTGCCGAGGAGAATCGCGGTCACCCAGATCGCAAAGAGCGCCAGGAAGCGGTTGCTCAGGATCACCCAGGGGATCCCGCCCGCGGGCGAAAAATAGTATCCGACGATGGTGAGACCGGACGAGATCAACGCGAGCCAAACGATCGCCCTCGGCTTTTCGAACCACCATCCGAGAAGCACGACGGCGACGTAGGGCACGCCCCCCGCGACACCCAACGGCAGCGACAGATCGATCACGAGGAAGGCGCCGGCCAGCGTGGCCGCGGCGCCGGTCAGGGCCAGCGTGTGGTACCGTGTCCCCTTTGTCCGCATCACGGAACCACGCCGGTCACGGTTTGCCCTCTGATCGGCGAGCCGAGAGACCGAGTGGCGTGGCCCGTATATCGCCCGCCGGTCGCTGCGCGCCGTCCCAACCGCGGAGGCCCGGGCTCGGTTGGCTGCAAGCGTGGCCGCAACCGGCCGGACCCGCAAGATTAATCCGCAACACCAACCGCCGCGTACCTACACCCGTTCGCGCGTGGCCCGTACGGTCCGCCGCGCGTTCGATTGTTCGGCCATTCCACTATTATTTATTTTACACGAAAAGTTAGCTCGTTAACACAACCTAACGCGCCCGGCGCGTCACGGGGGGCGGATCCCGGCGTTCGGCCTTCGCACGGCGCGCTTAAGGTGCTTGCCTGCCCCCGGCGGCTTGCGGGCGGCGTGGCTATGTCTTGGATGTGGACGCGCCTCGCACCCGGTTTCGACGATCGCGTGCACCCGCTTACCGCGCGGCTGCAGCAGGTCGCCGGCGACTTGCGTGATCCGTCTCGGGTTGTCCTCGGCTTCGCGGGCGCCCGGCGCGGGCCGCGCCGGGCGTGCTCGCGGGCGCCGCTCTACATCAAATAGTTAGAGCAGATTCGCCGGGTCGATGAATCGGCCAAAGCGAGTCCCATCGACGAAGGATCCGCTCTAGGCGCCGTCGATCGCGCCGCGCACCCGTCGGGCGAGGTCGGCCTTGCGGAACGGCTTGCCGATGAGGTCGACGCCCGCCTCGAGCCTGCCTCCGTGCATCAGGGATGTGGTGGGATGGCCCGACATGAACAGGACCTTGAGGCCGGGACGGCGGCGCCTGGCCTCTTCGGCGAACTCGGGGCCGCTCTTGCCGCCCGGCAGGATGACGTCGGTGAGCAGGAGATCGACGTCCGCGCGATGGGCGAGAACCTCGGCGGCCGTCTTGGCCTCGGCCACGGCGACGACCGTGTAGCCGAGGTCCTCCAGCATGGCGAGCGCAAGCTCGCGCACCTCGGCGGCGTCCTCGAGGACGAGGATCGTCTCGCCCGCGGCGCGCGGCGGCGGCGCGGCCGCGGCTGCGCGCTCCACCGGGCCCGCGGCGCGCGGCAGATGGAGCCGGACCGTGGTGCCGCGGCCGGGTTCGCTCTCGATCGCGACGAAGCCGCCCGACTGCTGCGCGAAGCCGTACACCATGGACAGCCCCAGCCCGCTGCCTTCGCCCACGTCCTTGGTGGTGAAGAAGGGCTCGAAGGCGTGCTCCAGCACCTCCTGCGTCATGCCGCCCCCGCTGTCGCTCGCCGAGAGCACGACGTAGTCCCCCGGCTGGGCCTCGCCGATCCCGGCGGCGGCGGCCGCATCGAGCGTGACGGTCGCGGCCTCGATGGTCAGTCGCCCGCCGCGGGGCATGGCGTCGCGTGCGTTGAGGACGAGATTGAGAAGCGCGTTCTCGAGCTGACTCGGATCGGCCAGCACAGGCCCCAGGTCCGGCGCGGTGCGGACCGCGAGCTCGATGCTCTCGCCGAGCGTTCGGCCGAACAGCTCCGACATGCCCGCGACCAGCTCGCTCAGGTCGATGGTGCGGGGGCGCAGCGGCTGACGGCGCGAGAAGGCGAGCAGGCGCTCGGTCAACTCGGCGCCGCGCGCGGCCGCGCTCATCACCGCGCGCAGCGGCCGGTTCTCGGCGCCGAGCTGCTCCTCCAGCCTCTCCGCGTTGCCCAGGATCACGCCGAGCAGGTTGTTGAAGTCGTGCGCCAGGCCACCGGTCAGTTGGCCGACCGCCTCCATTTTCTGCGCCTGTCGAAGCTGCTCCTCGGCCAGCTTCATCTCGGTGATGTCCTGGACCGTGCCGTACTCTTGGACCACGACGCCGGTCTCGTCGAACAGCGGCCGGGCGATCTCGCGTACGTACCGAACGCTGTTGTCGGGCCTGAGCACCCTGTACTCCTTTTCGAACCCCACGCCCTGTCTCAGGGCCCTGTAGGCGGCCTGCACCTCGGCGCGGTCTTCGGGGTGAGTGAGCGCGAATTCCCCATCCAGCGTCGACGCCCGCGCCATGTACTGTTCGACCGATAGTCCGTGTATCCGGGCATGCTCTTCGGAACAGTAGAGGCAGCGGTCCTCGATCGCGTTCCACACCCAGTGGCCAAGGCCCGCCAGTTCCGTGGCCTGCCTGAGCCGCTCCTCGCTGCGCGCCAGTTCCTCCTCGATCTCCTTGCGCCCACCGATGTCATGGACGATGGAGAAATAGCCCCGGACAACGCCGTTTTCCGGCATATGCGGAACGAAGGTCGCCGCCACGTCGCGGGTCGCGCCGTCCGGATAGGTTACTCTTGTATCGAAATCCAGCCGCTGGCCGGTCAAAGTCATGTCGACCATGGGGCGAAGCTTCTCGTAGGTGGACGCGCCGAGCACCGTGTCGAGACGCTTGCCGATCACTTCGGCTCTCGGCCGTGCGTACCAGTTTTCGGCGGTCCTGTTGGCGAAACGAAAACGCTGCCCGGCATCGACGTAAGCGATGAGTGCGGGCAGGTTGTCGGTGACCAGGCGGAGCTGTTCTTCGCTTGCCCTGAGCGAGTGCTCGGCCCGCTTGCGCTCGGTGATGTCGAACAGGGTGAGCTGGACCACGCGCTCGCCGCCCCAGTTCATGGTTCGGGCCATGCACTGCAGGTGGATGATGGCGCCGTCCCTGCGAACGCCGTCGAATTCGCAGGCGAGCGGCGCCAGGTTCGCGGCGAAGCGCGGTTTCGTCGGCTCGTCCAGGCGCTCCAGCTCGCAGGGTGGGATGAGGCAGGCGGTGCTCTCGAGGGCGAGGATCTCCCCGGGCGAGCGGTAACCGAAGATCTCGGCGCAGGCCTGATTGGCGAAGCGGGGTCGGTGTGCCTCGGTGACGATCAGGATGCCTTGAATCGAGCCTTCGATCAGATTGAGCAGGTCGCGCTCGCTTTGGCGCAGCCGTTGCTCGGCCCGCCTTCGCTCGGCGACCTCCTCCCGCACGGCCCGATTGACCTCGTGCAGCTCTCGCGTCCGCTCCTCGACGCGCCATTCCAACTCGTCGCGCGCTGTTTTGAGCGCTTCCTCGGCCAGCCTGTAGTTGGTGATATCCTGCAGGGTGCCGACCGTATGAAGGGGCTTGCCGCGGTCGTCCAGGATCAGCTCGCCGCGCTCGCGCAGGTAGCGTGATGCGCCGTTTGGCGTCGCGTCGCGAAACTCGATGTCATAGGTCCCGCCCGCGCGTCTTGCGTCGCGGATCGTTTGCTCGTAGCGCTCCCGGTCTTCGGGGTGAACGTCTTTCAGCAAGCCTTCCATGGTGCCGTACCTGGCCAGATACTCCTCGACCGTAACGCCGCTCATCTGGGCGAGGGTGTCGGAGCAATAGACGCACCTGTCCGCGACCTCGTCCCATACCCAGTAGCCCAGGCGCGCCATGTCGGCGGCCTGGCGCAGCAGAGCCTCGCTCTCGCGCAAGGCTTCCTCGGCGCGCTTGCGCTCGGTGATGTCCGTGGCAATGGCCCCGAGCCCCGCGATGCGGCCCCCCTGGCCGCGGATCGGAAACTTGATCATGTGCAGGGTGTGGACTCCGTCGTCCAGAACCGCCTCCTGCTGCTGCTCGACGACCTGTCCGGTGCGCAGCACCGTCAGGTCGTGCTCTCGGGCGGCCGCGGCGAAGTCCGCCTGCCCGTGGATGTCGGTGGGCAGCCTGCCGCGAGCCGCTTCGTTGCTCACGCCCCACAGCGTCTCGTGGCGGCGGTTGATCTCCAGGTAGAGCCCCTGCCGGTCCTTGAGGTAAATCTCGACCGGCGCGTTGTCCATGATCGCCCTGAGGCGCGCCTCGCTCTCCCGCAGGGCGGCTTCGGTGTGCTTGGATCTGGTGATATCGAGGGTGATGCCGGTCCAGATGATCGCGCCATTGGCTTCGCGGCGCGGCCGGGCGATCGCGTGAATCCACCTGACCCCTCCCGCGGGTGTGAGGCAGCGGTATTGCACGTCGTAGGTGGCGAGCGTGCGAGCCGAGGCCTGGATCGCGCGCCGCCGGGTCTCCCGGTCCTGCGGATGGACGCGCTCGCTCAGCGTCTCGGGCCGCTCCATCACCTCGCCCGGATCGAGCCCCAGCATGTCCTCGAGGCCCGGCGATATGTAGGGATACGTCGTGCGCCCGTCGGGGTGCAGCACGCGCTGGTACACGGTCCCGGGAATGGTCTTGCTGATGGCGCGCAGGGTCTCCTCGTTGCCGCGCAGCGGCGTGTCCGCCGGGGTTGTGGCGGCGGCGAGGTCCTCGATCGGGACGAGCGCGGCGAGTGGCCGGCCGCGCCGCTCGATGGTGATCCGTTCCTTGCCGTAGGCCACGCGGGCGAGCAGTTCGGCAAGGTTGGTTCTGGCCTCGGCGGTGCCGATGGCAGGCATGGGGCGGTCTCCTTCTGGTTCAACAGGGTTGAATTGTACGAATTGTACACTTCGCGCGCCACGGTAGCGTAGGGACTTGCCCTGGCGCACCGGCAGGAAAAAGCCGCCCGAAAGAACACGTGCGCCCGGCCGCGAAGGCGCCGGGCCCTGTAACGCCGCGCCTCGCGCCGGCGAGGGGGCCTGGTGCCGGGTCGCAAGGGGCGCGCGGAGAGCGTCGTCGCGGCCCCGCCTGGCGAGGCTCGCCTCGGCCGGGGGCGCGGACACTCCTACGACCCCGGCGTGCACGTTCGTTCCGCCCCTCCCGGAGCCCCATTGGGGCCGATGCGTGGAATGATCGGCGCTCGGCCTGACGGCGGAGCGCGACTGCGGCGCGGGGGGCCTCGGCCCGGGGTCTTGCCATCCGGTGCGGCCCCGGCAGGGGTGGGCCGGCTTTCGACGGACTTGTTCTCTTTTTGTCCAAATTCCCCTTGGCACATGAGAACAAACAGGGTACACTTTTCGTCACGTTGCAGTCGGGGCACCCCTTATGGGATAAGAAAGGGCAGGGTCATGTCGCAGAACGTCTTGCGCCTCGTTGAGAGGGATTCGGTGGACAAGCAGAAAGCATTGGACGCGGCGCTCAGCCAGATCGAGCGGGCCTTCGGCAAGGGC
>JABAHQ010002465.1_pt1 | contig 25785 bp, 23 predicted proteins | sample 7062091 | NCBI WGS metagenome assembly JABAHQ01 (sample SAMN14534359, study PRJNA622989) | marine sediment metagenome | biome: marine biome [ENVO:00000428]; feature: marine pelagic biome [ENVO:01000023]; material: deep marine sediment [ENVO:00002113] | place: India: Gulf of Kutch | collected...
GGCGCCCGCCGCCGCCGGCGGCCACCGCGTTGGCAACGGCCGGGGCGATCGGCGGGACCCCGGGCTCGCCGACGCCGCTGGGCGGCTCGCGGCTGTCCACGAAGTGCACCTCGATCTCCGGTGCCGTCGCGAGCGTCACGATCGGGTAGTCCTCGAAAGTGGCCTGCCGGACGCGGCCGTGCTCGAGCGTGATCTCCCCGTGGAGCGCCGCGCTCAGACCGAAGATGATCCCGCCTTCGAGCTGCGCGGCGGCGATGTCCGGGTTGACGAGCGTCCCGCAGTCCGCGGCGCACACCACGCGATGGACGTGCACGCGCCCGCCCTCGAGGCTTATTTCCGCGACCTGGGCGGCCACGCTGCCGAACGATCGATACAACGCCACACCGCGGTGCCGGCCCGGCGGCGCCGGGGTGCCCCAGCCTGCGCGCTCGGCGGCGAGCTCGAGCGTCGCGCGCTCGCGCGGGGCCTCGGCGAGCAGAGCACGGCGATAGGCGACGGGGTCCTGTCCCGCCGCCTGCGCCAGCTCGTCGATGAAGCACTCGATCGCGAACGCGTTCTGCGAGGCACCCACCGAGCGCCAGGCCCCCGTGGGCAGGCCAGGGTCTTCCTTCACCGTCTCGATCCGCAGGTGAGGAATCGCGTACGGCACGTCGATGCCGTCGAGCGCCAGCTCCGGGCCCACCACCCGCTGGAACCAGGCGCTCGGTCGGCCGTCCCTGCCGAGCGCCGCACGCATCCGGCTGAGGTTGGCGGGGCGAAAGCGGTCGTGCCGCATGTCGTCGCTGCGCGTCCAGATGACCTTGACCGGGACGTCGAGCCGGCATGCGAGCGCCACCGCCTCCTCGACGAAATCCGTCTCGAGCCGGCGGCCGAACCCGCCGCCGAGGAACAGCGTGTGCACGCGCACGGCATCCTCGGGAAGGCCGCTCACTCGCGCGGCCGCCGCCCGCGTATCGCCCTGCGCCTGGGTGCCGACCCAGACCTCGCAGGCCGAGCCCGTGACCCGGGCGGTGCAGTTCATCGTCTCCATCGTCGCGTGCGCGAGATAAGGCGTCTCGTAATCGGCGGCGAGCATGCCCGGCGGGCGCTCGAGCGCCCGCCCCACTCGTCCCCGGTTGAGCTCGACGCGGCCCCGGCGCTCGGCGGCGCCCGCCAGGCGCTGGTGCACGGTCTCGGTGGACAGCGCGGCGTTCGCGCCCTCGTCCCAGGTCACCTCGAGGGCCTCGCGCCCGCACAGGGCCGCCCAGGTGTCGGTGCCGATCACCGCGACCCCGGCCTCGAGCTCGATCACGTCGGTTACCCCGGGGACCTGCCGTGCGCGCGTCGCGTCGGCGCGGCGCAGACAACCGCCGATGACGGGGCAGCGGTCGATCACCGCGGTGCGCTGCCCGGGTCGCGCGACGTCGATGCCGTACAACGCGCTGCCGTCGACCATCGCGGGGGCGTCGAGCCGCGGCGCCGCGCGCCCGATGATGCGGAAGTCGGCGGGGTCCTTGAGCGTCACCCGTCGGGGCGCCCGCCGCGCCGCGGCCGCCGCGGCCAGCTGCGCGTAGCGCAGCCGGCGACCGCTGGGGACGTGCACCACGGCGCCCGCCTGTGCCCGGCAGGCCGTGGAGGTGACCCCCCAGCGCTCGGCGGCTGCGGCGCGCAGCTGCTCGCGCGCCTGCGCCGCAGCCCGGCGCAATGAGGTCCAGGCGGCGCGCACCGCCGTGGACCCGCCGGTGATCTGGGCGTCGAGCAGCGGGTTGGCGTAGGCCGGATCGGCCGGTGCGAACTCGGTGCGCACCTGCGCGAGATCCACCTCCAGCTCCTCGGCGACCAGGGTGGCGAGCGCCGTCAGCACGCCCTGTCCCATCTCGGAGCGGTCGATGCGCACGGTGACCCGGTTGTCGGGGCCGATCGCCACCCAGGGGTTGAGCGCGGTGGGCGGCGGCCGCTCCCCATCCTCGTCGTAACCGGGTCGGCGCTCGCGGATCTCGGCGCCCGTGCCCGCCGCCGGCGTCGCGGCCTCGGTGGGCCCGCCCGCGGCGGCGGCGTGCAGCGCCCGCCGGATGCGCGGCTGGGTCCCGCAGCGGCACAGCACGGGGGAGAGGAACCGCGCGATCTGCGCCTCGTCCGGGTGCGGGTGGCGCGCCAGCAGGGCGGCGGCCGCCATCACCTGGCCGGGCTGGCAGTAGCCGCACTGGGGCACCTGCGCGTCGATCCAGGCCCGCACCACCGGATGGCCGGGCTCGCGGGCCAACCCCTCGATCGTGGTCACCGCGCGCCCGCGCACCGCCTCGAGGGGCGTGGTGCAGGCGTGCATCGGCTCGCCGTCGACGTGGACGATGCAGATCCCGCACGCGCCGACGCCGCAGCCGTACTTGGTGCCCGTGAGACCGAGGCGCTCGCGCAACGCCCACAGCAGGGGGAGCGTGCCGGGGGCGTCGAGCGTGCGGGCCTCGCCGTTCACGCGCAGGGTGATCGAGTCCTCGGGCATCGCGGCGTCGGTGACGATCGAAACGATTTCGTGGCGAGGGGGGCGCGGCCGGGGCCGAGCGCTCAGCCGCCGCTCGCGCGACCCCAGCGATCGTGCAGGGCCGGCAGGGCCTTGCGATCGGCCAGCACCACCACCTCGTCACCCGGCTTCAGCTTGGTCTCGGCGTCGGCGTACAAGAACCGCTCGTCGCGGTAGAGGCAGATGACCCGGGCCCGGCCGGGCAGATCGAGCGCCTCGATCGGCACCGCATCCTCCTCGCGCGCGACGAACGAGAACACGCGGGCGCCGGCCTTGATCATCGCCGAGAGCTCCAGGGGATCCTGGCCCTCGAGCATGTCGGCGAGATAGCGCCCTATCGTGCGGCCGGGGATGATGGTGTCCTCCAGGCCCAGCTCGATGCAAATGTGCTCGAAGGCGGGGTCCTCGATCTTCGTCACGACGCGCTCGAAGCCCAGCGAGCGTCCCACCAGGCTCGCCAGGATGTTCGCCTGGTCGTTGCCGCTGAGGCAAAACAGGAGATCGGTGCGCCCGGGATCGGCCTCCTCGAGAATGGCGGGCTTGCTGCCGTCGCCGTGGAGGAATCCGCAGTCGAGATCCTCGGACAAGGCGGTGATACGCTCCTTGTCGCGTTCGATGATGACCACCTCGTGGCCGCGCTCGAGCAGCAGGCGCGCGGTCATCACCGCGAGCGATCCTCCGCCGACGAATACCGCCCTCACGGGGTCTCCGCCCGTCTCCCGAGCCAGGTACGGGGGTACAGTACTACCAGCAGGGCGACCACTTCCAGACGCCCGAACAGCATATCGAGACACAGCACGCCCTTGAGCGGCGCGGGCAAACCGGTGCCGGTGATACCGGTCGACAGCCCCACTGTCCCGGTCGCCGAGACCACCTCGAACAGGGCGTCCAGGGCGTGATAGCCCGCGGCCAGGAACGCGAGCCAGGAGACGAACACCACGGCGACGAAGAGCAGGAGCAACACCAGTGCCCGGTTGACGTCCTCGGGCTCGATCAGGCGGGCGGCGATGCGCGGCTCGGCGACGGCGTGGGGAGGCATCCCGGTGCGACGCACGGCGAGCTGCACGACTCGCAGCAGGATGAGGACGCGCAAGAGCTTGACCCCGCCGGCGGTGGAGCCGACGCTGCCGCCGACGCTCATCGCCAGCAGCATGAGGGCCTTCTCCGCCGGCGCGAGCTCGCCCGGCGACAGGGTCGAGAAACCGGTGGTGGTTTGCGCGGACACGCCCAGCGCCAGCGCGTGGCCGACCGTCCCGAGATCGCCCGGCAACCCGCGCGCGAGCATCGAGCCTGCCAGCAGGGCGCTCAGCGCAAGGGCGGCGAGCACCAGCGCCCGCAGCTCGGGGTCGGCGTGCAGGGCGCGCCACCCCTGCAGGTAGGCGCGATGATACAGCGGCAGCGAGACGGCGCCGGCGAGGCCGAGCCCGGTGAGCACGACCGCCGGCGCCGCCCCGGTGAACCCCGCGAGGCTCGCTCTGTGGGTGGAGAACCCGCCGGTCGACACGGCGCTGAGCACGTGCGCCACGCTGACCAGGGGCGCGTGCCCGAGCCCAAGCAGCAGCGCGACGCCGATCAGCGTCAGCACGAGGTAGACCAGCAGGACGCGCCGCGCGTGCAGCCGCGTCGTCGTGACCAAGCCCTCCGGGGCCTCGACGTCCACCAGCCGACGGGCGGCCGCGTGATGACCGGCGACCAGCACCACACTGAGCACCGCGACGCCGAGGCCCCCGTACCACTGCATCCACGCGCGCGCGAGCCAGAAGCCACGCGGCATGGCGGCGGCGTCGGGCACCGTCGATAGGCCTGTGGTGGTGACGCCGGAGACCGACTCGAACACCGCGTCGATCCAGGGCAGACCGGCGGCGTGCATCGGCCACGCCATGGCCAGCGGCGTCAGCACGAACGCCGACGCCAGGACGGCGAGCGCCTCGTTGGTTTGCAGCTGGGCAGGCTCGCGCAGCCGCGCACCGGGCCCACTCAGGGCCGCGAAGGCGAGCGCCACGAGCGCCAGGCGCCAGGCGAGGGCACCGTCGCCGAGCAGAGCGGTGGCGGCGGCCAACGGCGCGGTGAGAACCGCCACCGCCAGCCCGAGCTGTGCAAGGTACTTCGCGAGCACGCGGCCGCGGACCGCGTAGGCGAGGGTTGCATAGCGTTCCCGGGGTGCCACGGTCGGGTCCGGGGCCGTAATATAGACTTGCGGGCGTCGGCGCCCGCGTCAGTGTACGATCTGCTCGGCGGTCGCCCAACCGCCGCGTTCGGTTCCTGGATCAGCGTGGGAGGATCGATGGGCTTCACTGACCCGTTGTCGCCCGGCAGCCTGCGCGCGCGCTGCGACCCGGCGGCGCTCGCGTTCGAGACGACCGAGGAGCTGGAGGACCTCGAAGAGGTGGTCGGTCAGGCGCGGGCGGTGAGCGCGCTGGAGTTCGGCGTGGGCATGCGGCGGGGGGGCTACAATCTTTATGTGCTCGGCCCGCCCGGGCTCGGCAAGCAGACCGTGGTGCGCGAATACCTCGAGCGGGAGGCCAAGGCCGCGAGCACGCCGCCCGATTGGTGTTACGTGAACAACTTCGATGACGCCACCCGACCCCGGGTCATCGAGCTGCCCGCGGGCCGGGGGGCGGCCCTGCGCCGCGACATGGAGCAGTTGCTCGAAGAGCTCCTGGTGGCCCTGCCGGCGGCGTTCGAGAGCGACGAGTACCAGGCCCGCGGGCGTGAGATCGAGCAGGAGCTGCGCGAGCGCCAGCAGCAGGCCTTCAACGAGCTGCAGGAAGAGGCCGAGCACGAGAACGTCGCGCTGCTGCACACCCCCGCCGGGTTCACGTTCGCGCCCACGCGTGACGGCGAGGTGATCGACCCCCAGAGCTTCGAGGCGCTGCCGGACGAGGAGAAACGCCAGCGCGAGTCGGCGATCGAGGCGTTGCAGAAGCGGCTCCAGGGGGTGCTGCGCCAGATCCCGCTATGGACGAAGGAGGCGCGCGACAAGATGAAGCGCCTCAACCGCGAGACGGCGGACTATGCGGTCGCCCATCCGATCGACGAGCTCAAGCGCCGCTATGACGAATTCCCGAAGGTGCAACGATACTTGGATGCGGTGCAGCACGACGTGGTCGAGAACGTGGACGACTTCCGCAAGCATCAGGAGAGCGGCGGCTCGGCGGGGACGACCGCCCATCCGCGCCACGACCCGCGTTTTCGCCGCTACCTGGTCAACGTGCTGGTCGATCACAGCGAGAATCATGGCGCGCCCGTGATCTACGAGGACAATCCGCTGTACGACAACTTGGTGGGGCGTGTGGAGCATATCGCGCAGATGGGCGCGCTGACCACCGATTTCGCGTTGATCAAGCCGGGTGCGTTGCATCGCGCCAACGGGGGTTATCTCCTGATCGATGCGCTCAAGCTGCTGACGCAACCGTTTGCGTGGGGCGCGCTCAAGCGTGTCCTCAAGGCGCGCGAGATTCAGATCGAATCGCTCGGCCGGATGTACAGTCTGATCAGCACCGTCTCGCTCGAGCCCGAGCCCATCCCCATCGACCTCAAGGTCGTGCTGCTCGGCGATCGCCTGCTCTACTACCTGCTGTGGGACTACGACCCGGAATTCGGGGAGTTGTTCAGGGTGGCGGTCGACTTCGAGGAGCGCATCGATCGCGACCGTGACAGCACCGACCTCTACGCCCGCCTGCTCGGCACGATCGTGCGGCGCCATGGGCTGCGTCCGCTGGAGCGCGACGCCGTCGCGGCGGTGATTGACCACAGCGCGCGCCTGGTGGGCGATGCGGAAAAGCTCACCACCCACATGGGCCAGCTGTCCGATCTGGTGCAGGAGGCCGATCACTGGGCCGGTAAGGCGGGCCGTCGCGCCGTGGCGCTCGACGACGTCCGGCACGCGGTCGAGCAGCGTATCTATCGGCGCGACCGTCTGCGCGAGCGCATACAGGAGGAGATCCGGCGGGGCAACCTGCTGATCGACAGCACCGGCGCGAACGTCGGAGAGGTCAACGGCCTCTCGGTGCTCGAGCTCGGCGGGCTCGCCTTCGGCCGACCGTCGCGCATCACCGCGACGGTGCGGCTTGGCAGCGGTGAGGTGATCGACATCGAGCGTGAGGCCGAGCTCGGCGGCGCCCTGCATTCGAAGGGCGTCATGATCCTCTCGCGGTTCCTCGCCGCGCGCTACGTCGGTGACCGGCCGATGTCGCTGTCGGCCAGCCTCGTCTTCGAGCAGTCCTACGGCCGGGTGGAAGGGGACAGCGCGTCGGTCGCCGAGCTGTGCGCCCTGCTCTCGGCCCTGGCGGAGGTGCCCATCAGGCAATCGCTGGCGGTGACGGGATCGGTGAATCAGCACGGCCAGGTGCAGGCGATCGGCGGCGTCAACGAGAAGATCGAGGGCTTCTTCGACGTCTGCGACGCGCGCGGCCTGACCGGCGAGCAAGGGGTGCTGATCCCGGATGCCAACCGCAAGCACCTGATGCTGCGCGAGGACGTGGTCGAGGCGGCCGAGCAGGGGCGGTTCCACGTCTACTCGGTCGCCAGCGTCGATCAGGCCCTCGCGCTCCTGACCGGGGTGCCGGCCGGCGAGCGCGACGCGCGCGGCGAGTTCCCCGAGGGCACCGTCAATCGCAGCGTCGAGGCACGGCTCCAACGGTTCGCGGAGCTGCGTCAGGCGTTTCGCGCGCATCGTCCCGAGGAGGGGGGACCGTGAGCGAGCTTGTCTACGAGGCCGTGCGCCGCGTGCTGATCGCGCTGCCGGGGGCGCGCTACCGCCAGGCGCCGGTGCCGGCGGCGGCCCGCTTGGCCGCGCGGCTGCAGGCCGAGCTGCAGGCGCTGTTCGTCGAGGAGGAGGACCTGTTGCGATGCGCCGGCCTCCCGTTCGCCCGCGAGGTGCCCGGGGTGTCGGGCGAGCCTCGTCACCTGCGCGTCGACGCCATGGCGCGGGCGTTGCGCGGGATCGCCGCGGAGATGGAGCGCAGCCTGGCACAGGCCGCCTCACGTGCCGGTGTGCCGTGGTCCTTCCGGGTCGTGCGCGGCCGGGTGCTGGCCGAGCTCCTGGCGCTCGGGGACGAGACCGACCTGATCCTTTTGCGCTACGGGGGGCCGCTGCCGGCCGGCGCGGCGATCAGGGCCCGGTCGGGCGGGTCGGTGTTGGTCGCCTACGAGGCGTCACCCGCGGGAGAACGCGCCGTGCGCGCGGCGGCGACCCTCGCGCACGAGGAGGGCGCTGCGCTGGTGGTGCTCGCCCCAGGTGAGCGCGGCGCCAGCGCGGTGCGCGAGCGCGCGGCCGTTCTTTTGCAAGGGTCGGGCGTGCGCTGGTCGGTGCAGTCGATGCGCGCGCATTCGCCTGCCGAGCTCCTGGAGGTGGATCGCGACACCGAGGCGCTGGTGGTGACGCTGGGGTCTCTGCGTCGCGAGGACCTGCCGGCGCTCGAGCGGTGGTTGACGCGGCTGGGCTGCACATTGCTGATCGTGCGGTGAGCCCGATCAGCTTGCTCCGAGAAGGGTATTTGCTCTATTCTGAGCCCGTTTGATCCGGCGGCGTTTGCCCGCGGGATCCCACCGTCATCGGGCACCGGCAACGTGCCGAGATTACCGACTTCGGACCCGAGCAGTGACGCACGCAGCGGCCCCGTGCGGCGGCCGATCCGCATGGAGAGGCGCGCACGACCCGCACGGGGAGCCCGGCACGCATGGTGAAGGTCGTCTTCCTGCGCCACGGTCAGAGCACGTGGAACCTGGAGAACCGGTTCACGGGCTGGACCGACGTGGATCTCTCGCCGCACGGGGCGGCCGAGGCCCGCGAGGCGGGTCGGCTTCTCAAGACGCACGGGTACGACTTCGACATCACGTACACGTCCGTGCTCAAGCGCGCGATCCGCACGTTGTGGATCGTTCAGGAGGTGATGGACCTGATGTGGCTGCCGGTGGAGAAAGACTGGCGGCTTAACGAGCGTCACTACGGCGCGTTGCAGGGGCTGAACAAGCGCGAGATGCAGGAGCAGTACGGAGGTGAGCAGGTGCACCGATGGCGGCGCGGCTACGCGGTGCGCCCGCCCGCGCTCGACGGCGGGGATCCGCGCCATCCTCGGTTCGACCCGCGCTATCGGCGTCTGGACGCCTCCTTGCTGCCGAGCACCGAATCACTCGAGGACACGCTCCGGCGCGTGCTGCCGAGCTGGGAGCAGGTGATCAAGCCGCGCGTCGCCAACGGCGAGCGCGTGCTGGTCTCCGCGCACGGCAACAGCCTGCGCGCGCTCATCAAGGAGCTCGAGGACATCTCCGACGACGACATCACCGAGGTCAACGTCCCGACGGGTATCCCGCTGGTTTACGAGTTCGACGAGCAGCTGCGGGTGATGACGCACTATTATCTCGCCGAGCCGGCCGCTGTCGAATCGGCGCTCGAGGAAGTCAAGCATCAGACCACGCCCTGAGGGCGCGGGATCCGGTCACGGGCGCTCCGCGAACGCAAACTTCGGGCGCGGACCCGCGCTCACAGTGACGTGCACCCACCGCAGGCGAGGGGACCCGGGCGTTTGCATCCGGGTGAAGCCTGAGAACGGGCGCTCACGGCCGGGCGCGGTCAGCGGCTGATCGACCCGAAACACGTGCCCGTCGCCGTGCACCAGAACCACCGGCCGGGCGAAGTCGGCCACCTCCCGTCGCAATGCTTCCATCAGCGCCGTGTATCCGCTCCCCACGCTGCGGTCGGAGCGCCACGGATTGGCGTGCATGGCGAGGACCAGCGCCCTGTGATCGCGCGCCCGCGCGAAGGCGGCGTGCAGCCAGGCCAGGTTGGCGCGCTGGCGCGCGCGGTGCTCGGCATCGGCCTCCGCGTCACGGCCCCGGTTGTTGTTGCTCCCGACGACGTGCAGCCCGGCGAACAAGACCCCGGCCACGGTCCACCGCACGTTCTCGGGGTAGTCACGGAAATCGAGGTCGGTCTCGCTCTGGCGCGTCAAGGAGATGGAGCGCTGCCCCAGGCTCTCGGTGCCGGTGGCGAACAACCGGCGCAGCAGCGCCAGGCGCTCCAGCGGGTCGTAGCGGCCCGCCCAGTAACGGTGGCAGTCGGTCCAGTCATTGTCGCCGAACAGCAGGATCAGCGGGTGGGCGAAGGCGTCGAGCATGGCGCGCCGCTGGCGGTAGAGCGCCTCATTGCAGTCGGATCGGCCGCTCTTGATGTCGCCGACGTGCAACACGAACGCGACGGGATGCTCGTCGATCGCAGCGCGCAATCCCGGGAAGAACGCCGTCTCGTGGGGCAGATAGGGGAGATCGCCGAGCACCGCGAAGGTGAACGGCCGATCGTCGCCGGTCGCCACGGCGGCGACCGCGGCCAGAAACAGGACCGCGCCGAGGCGCGACCGCCATGGTGCGCCGGGCGCGCGTGGTTTCGGATCGGTCGACGTCACTCGTGGGCGGCGCGGGCGCGGCGCCGCGGGCCTTGCGTCGCTGGGACGATCTGGTGGAACAGGCTCGACTCGCGCTTGTAGAAACCCTCGGTGTGGAAGGAGTCCGGCAGCTCGAGCAGCTGGTAGTCCAGGTGATGGCAGATCTCGTGCAGCAGGGTGCGCAGGAAGGTCCGGAAGGCCACCACTCGGCGCCGCTGCGCGGTGCGCATCCAGAGAGTGATTCGCGCCCGCGCAGCGCCCTCCCGGCATTCGTAGAGCCCGTGCAGCTCGCCCCAGTCGGCGCTCGGGCGAACGGCGAGCACGCGCGCCGCCACCGGCGCGACACGAAGGCGCTCGGTGACGGCGTCGGCGAGCCTTCGGCACAGGCGCTGCGTCGCGGCTCGGTCGGCCCGCTCCAGCGCCGCCGGCAGCGGCACGGCGAGCGCGCGCATCGGCGTGGCGTCGGGCAGCCGCAGCGACGTGATCTCGTCGCTGCGCCGGTAGATGCGTTGCTGCCTCGCGCTGAGGCGGTGGTAGTAATCGAAGACCATGTCAGGCGGCGCGCTGCGACCCGTGCAGTCTAGTGCGGCCCGCGGCGTGCGGCAACGCCGCGGTGCTAAACTCGGTCGCCGTCCACACGACGGGCGCACGTGCATGATCGAGAAGATCATCTCCGGAGGCCAGACGGGAGTCGATCGGGCCGCGTTGGACGCCGCGCTCGGGTTCGGGATCCCGTGCGGGGGCTGGTGCCCGAGGGGCCGCCGCGCCGAGGACGGGACGATCCCCGCGCGGTATCCGCTGATCGAGACCGAGCGCGCGGAGTATGAGATGCGTACGCGACGCAACGTTCGCGACGCCGACGCCACGTTGATCCTCAGCGTCGGGGCGCCGGAGGGGGGCACCGAGCTGACCCGGGCGTTCGCCGAGGCGCTGGGTCGCCCCGTGCGGGTGGTGGACCTCGGTGCCGATCCCGAGCCGGAGGCCGTGCAGGCGTGGCTGCGCCGCCATCGGGTGCGCGTGCTCAACGTCGCCGGTCCGCGCGCGAGCAAGCATCCCGGCGTCTACGCTCGGGCGCGGCGATTCCTCGAGCGCGTGTTGGCCTCGCAGCCCGCCCGGGGTGCCTGAGGGCAGGGGGGCCCGCGGTCGGCGGAGCGCGAGGGACGCGCCGCGGGGCACGGTTGCCTCGCCCGCGGGCGACCTTATAATCTGAAGCGGCTCGGCGCGGCGGCCGGGCCGGTCCGAGCGGGCGTAGCTCAGTTGGTAGAGCACAACCTTGCCAAGGTTGGGGTCGCCGGTTCGAGTCCGGTCGCCCGCTCCATCCCTCGCCCTTCGCAGCGATCCGGATACCTTGATGCCGGTCAACGCGCCGCCGTCCCGGCTGTGGCCTAGTGGGGGCGCGGGCCCGGAGAGCGCTTTCAGCGGCCAGACGACGCACCCAGATACGCCTGTGACCGCTCGGCGCGGCGCGAGGCATCGCCCATCGAGGTATCGCCCATGAGCAAGGAATTCACCAAGGCGCAGGATCGACAGGACCGTCGCATCCGCGAGCACATCCATGATCCCTACATGACCCGGGCCAAGCCGAAGGAGCCGTCGGTCTGCGGCGAATGCGGCGTGGTGTTCGAGAAGGGCAAGTGGCGCTGGGGGTCGGTGCCGGAGGGCGCGCACGAGATGCTCTGCCCGGCCTGCCAGCGCGTGCGCGACCGCGTGCCCGCGGGGTACGTGTTCCTGGGCGGGCCTTTTTTCGAGGAGCACCGCGAGGAGATCGTGCGGCGGGCCCACAACGTCGAGGAGCGCGAGAAGAAGGAGCGCCCGCTCAAGCGGATCATGGGTGTCGAGGAGCAGGACGACGGCATCGTCGTCACCACGACCGACATCCATCTGGCGCGCACCATCGGTGATGCGCTCCACGACGCCTGGGAGGGCGAGCTCGATTACCAATACACCGAGGAGACGAATCTCCTCGAGGTGACCTGGCGCCGCTGATCACCGGCGCGCGGCGCGGATCGGGCGGCGAGGCGGGAACCCGCGCGATCGGCGGGCATCAGCAGATGCGCGGCAAGGGATCGTCCTCGAGCTCCTCGAGCACCCGCTCGCCGCCGAGCTCGGTCTCGAGCACGACTTGGTCGCGACCCCTCTCGAGCCCCCCGATGACCGCCGCCTCGGGGCAGCCGGCCGGCCCCCACAGCGCGGCGAGTGCCGCGTCGACGTGGCCGGGATCGACCACGGCCACGATGCGGCCCTCGCAGGCGAGGAAGTAGGGGTCGTAGCCGAGGATCTCGCAGACCGATCGCACCGGCGGGTTCACGGGGACGGCGGCTTCGTGCAGACGCACGGTCGCGCCCGCCCCGCGGGCGATCTCGTGCGCCACAGTGGCGAGCCCGCCGCGGGTGGGATCGCGCATGAAGCGCAGCCCGGGCACCTCGAGCAGGGCCTGCGCCGCGGGCAGCACGCTGCCCGCATCGGACATCAGCTCGCCCCGCAGCCCGAACTGCTCGCGCGCGAGCATTACCGCGGTGCCGTGATCGCCGACCGGACCGGTCACGAGCACGCGGTCGCCCGGGCGGACGCCCTGCAGGCCCAGACGCACGCCGCGGGGTCGCACGCCGATGCCGGTCGTGGCAAAGTACACCCCGCCTCCCTCGCCCCTGCGCAGCACCTTGGTGTCCCCCGCTACGATCTGGGCACCGCTGTCACGCGCCGCCCCGGCCATGGCGGTGACCAGCCGCTCGAGCCGCGCCACCTCGAGACCCTCCTCGATGAAGCTGTCGAGCGTCAGATAAAGCGGCCGCGCGCCGGCCACCGCCAGGTCGTTGACCGTGCCGTGGACGGCCAGCGACCCGATATTGCCGCCGGGGAACTCCAGGGGCTGCACGGTGAAGCCGTCGGTCGTCACGACGATCTCGTCGTCCCCCGACAGGGGCACGACTGCCGCGTCGAGCGTCGTGTCGAGCAGCGGGTTGGCCAGGTGGCGCGCGAACAGCTCCTCGATGAGCTCGCGCATGAAACGGCCGCCGTTGCCGTGAGCGAGGGAGATGTGGGTGTCTTGCATGGCCGAGCCCTTCGATGCCTCAACGCGTGGGCGCACGGGCGCCGGGGTCGCTCCTGTCCGAGCCTGTTTTCACGCTCAATCGCCGCCCGCGACCTCGACGGTCTGCCCGAAGCTGATGGCCGCGTCGTTGCAAGGCAGCGCCGCGGGCAGGTGCACCTCGAAGCCCTCGGTCCGCAGGGCGCGGAGCGCGAGATCACCGAGGCGCCGGTTCTGGAACACACCGCCGGTGAGCCCTACCGTCTCGATGCCGGTCTCGGCCCGCAGCGTGCGGGCCTGTGCGAGGAGGGCGGCCGCCAGGGTGGCGTGCAAGCGGGCCGCACGCTCGGCGACCGGGATCGCGGCGTCGGTCAGCAGCCCGAGCAGCGGTGCCCAGTCCGTGCGCCACACGCCGCGGCCGTCGCGCGCCATCGGCAGCGCCACCGGCTCGGCCGCCCCGTCGGCGAGCGCCTCGAGCCACATTGGCCCCTGCCCCTCGAAGCTCGCCTCGCCCAGCACGCCCGTGAGGGCGGCGGCGGCGTCGAACAGGCGCCCCACCGCGCTCGACGCCGGCGTGTTCAGACCCCGCGCCCAAGCCTGGTGCAGCAGGGCGGTGTCGGGCGGCGCCTCGGCCCAGCGAGCGCCGGCCTCCCACGCGAGCGCCAGCGCGCAGCGCCACGGCTCGCGGGCCGCACGCTCGCCGCCCGGCAGACGGAACGGGCGAAACGAGGCCGCCCGCTGCCACGCCCCCGGTCGGCCGACCAGGGCCTCCCCGCCCCAGAGCGTGCCGTCGGCGCCGTAGCCGACGCCGTCCCAGGTGAATACGATCATCGCCGCGGGAAGGCGGTCGAGCTCGCCCGCCAGGGCGCTGGCGTGCGCGTGGTGATGCAGGACGGGGGCCACGGGCAGGCCGCTGCGGCGCGCCCAGCGGCTGTTGCTGTAGTCGGGATGCGCGTCGCAGGTCACGCGCTGCGCCCGCACGCCGTAAAGGCTCTGGAGGTCCGCCGCGACGCGCTCGAGCACCTCTTGGCTGCGCGGGGAGCCCAGGTCCCCGATGTGCGGGGAGATCACCACCCGATCCTCCCAGCCTAGCGCGATCGTGTTCTTGAGCTGGGCGCCCACGGCCAGCGTGGCTCGCGCGAGACGCCGGGGCAGAGTGCGCTCCAGCGGGGCAACGCCCCGACCCAGGCGCAGCGGTCGGGGCGCGCCGCCCACGCTGCGGAACACCGAGTCGTCGGCCGGGCGGGCGATCGGACGGTCGTGATGCAGGAAGGCATCGGCGATGCCGGCGAGGCGGGCCTCGGCCGCGTCCGGGTCAGTGAGCACGGGCTCCCCGCTGATGTTGCCCGAGGTGGCGACCAACGGCGCCCCGAAGCCCTCCAGCAGCAGATGATGCAGGGGGCTGTAGGGCAGCATGAGCCCCACCTCCTCGAGCCCCGGGGCGATCGACGGCGCGAGGCCCGGTGCCTGCCGCTTGGTCACCAGCACGATCGGCCGCGCGGGGTCGCGCAGCAGCCGCGCCTCGGCGTCGGTCAGATGCGCGACGCCTCGCGCGGCGGCGAGCCCGTCGTCTCCGAGCGCGGGCACCATGACCGCCAGCGGCTTGTGGGGACGCGTCTTGCGCGCGCGCAGCCGGGCGACCGTCGCGTCCCGCCGGGCGTCGCACAGCAGGTGGTAGCCGCCGATGCCGCGTGCCGCCACGATCGCCCCCTCGCCCAGCGCCCCGATGCAGGCCTCGAGCGCCGCGTCGGTGCCGTCGACCGGGACGCCCGAGGCGCGGCGGAAGCTCAGTCCCGGCCCGCAGTCGGGACAGGCGAGGGGCTCCGCATGGAAGCGGCGGCTCGGCGGATCCTCGTACTCCGCCCGGCAGGCCGGGCACAGCGCGAAGCCGGCCATAGTGGTGTTCGGGCGGTCATAGGGCAGGGCCGTGATCAGGGTGTAGCGCGGCCCGCATTGGGTGCAGTTGATGAACGGGTAGCGATGGCGCCGGTCGGCGGGGTCGCGCATCTCGGCCAGGCAGTCCGGGCAGGCAAAGTAGTCCGGCGGCACGTGGACGCGGGGCTCGGCGGTCGCCGCGCTCGGGGCGATAACGAAGCCCTGTATCGCCCGGGGTGTTGCCGGCTCGCGCCCGATCAGCTCCGGGCGGGCCAGCGGCGGGGCGGCGTCGACGAGCGCGCGGGCGAATCGCTCCAGCGCCGGGCCGGGACCCTGGATCAGGATCTCGACCTCGCCGAGGCGGTTGCGCACCCATCCCGAGAGGCCGTGCTCGCGCGCGAGGCGGTAGACGAAGGGGCGAAAGCCCACGGCCTGCACCCGCCCGCCCACGCGCAGGCGTTGCGCCCGCACCTCGCCACCGGTCTCCGCGAAGGCGTCGCTCGAGCGCTCTGTCATGCGGACCGGGGGCCACCTTCACGCCGGCCGACGGTCGGCCGGCACCGTGGACAGCAACCCGTCAAACGGTCGGTGTTCATCGGCACGGATCTGTGCTTCCCTACTCACGGAGGTCTGACCGATACATAGATTGAACCGCCAAGCCGCCAAGAACGCTAAGGTTCTGCTCTTTATCCTCCGTATACTTCAAAAATGCCTTCATGGCGGTCTCGGTGTCTTGGCGGCTTAGCGCATCGTTCAGCGGTCCGGTAAGGAGCCACCGGAGTTGCCGGGGGCGGTTCCCGCGATGATCCATCAGGACAGCTTCACCATCGACACCGGCGGTCGGGGGACCACGGAGGTCACCGACCGGGTGCAGCGCATCGTGCGCCAGTCCGATGTCCGCACGGGGCTGTGCCACGTGTTCATCCACCATACGAGCGCCTCACTGCTGGTCTGCGAGAACGCCGATCCCGCGGTGCGCGCCGATCTCGAGACCTTCATGGGGCGCCTCGCCCCGGACGGCGATCCGGGGTTCCGCCACCACGACGAAGGTCCCGACGACATGCCGGCCCACGTGCGCACCCTGCTCACCGAGACGGCGCTCACCCTCCCGGTCTCGGGCGGGCGTTGCGACCTCGGGACCTGGCAGGGACTCTACGTCTGGGAGCACCGCCACCGGGGCTACCGGCGCCGCGTCACGGTGACGGTGCAGGGCGAGTGACCGGCGCGCTACGCGGATTCGGTTTTCGCCGGCTCGCGCACGCCGGCGGCCCACCAGATGCGGCACGCCCCCTCGTCGGACACCATGCACGGTCCGATTGGATGGCGCGGCGTGCAGGCGCGCCCGTAGAGATAGCATTCGTTCGGATAGATCCTGCCCAGCACGACCCGCGCGCAGTCGCAGCCGGGCGGCATCTCGCCGATGCGCTTGCGTGCCGGATCGTCCCGGGCGGCGAAGCGCCGGCGCGCGTTGTGGGCGTCGAAGGCCGGCTTGAGCTCGAGGCCCGAGGCCGGGATCACCCCGACGCCGCGCCAATTGGCGTCCACCACGTCGAACACCTCCTCGATCAGGCGTCGTGCGCCCGGGTTGCCGCCGTCGCGCACTACCTCCGGGTAACAGTTGTCGAGGAACGCCCGGCCGGCCTGGCGCTGGCGCAGCGTTGAGTAAAAGGCCGCCAGCAGGCTCTCGGCGGTGAAGCCGGCGACCGCGGCCGGAATGCCGTGGCGCTCGGGGACGAACCGCCACTCCTCGGGGCCCATCACCGTGGAGACGTGCCCGGGCGCGACCAGGCAGTCGAACCCCGGCCGGTCGGAGTCGAGCAGCATGGCGACGGCCGGCCAGGTCAGCCGCCCGGCGGTGAGCAGCAGCAGGTTCTCCGGGATCCCCTCGGCGACCATGGCCGCCACCGGCGCCATGGTGGTCTCGAAGCCGGCGGCGAAGAACACCACGGTGCGGCGCGGATGCTCGCGGGCGAGCGCCACCGCCTCGGCGGGCGAGGCGATGGGGCGCACGTCGGCCCCGGCTGCCTTGGCCTGCTCGAGCGAGCGAGCCTGTCCCTTGGGGGCGTTGACGGGCACTCGCAGCATGTCGCCGAACGCCGCCACGGTGGCCGGCTCGTGCAGCGCGAGCTGGATCGCCTCGTAGACGTCCTCCTCGGGACAGACGCAGACCGGGCAGCCCGGGCCCGGGATAAGCTCGATCGGCGCGGGCAGCGCGCCGCGCAGCCCCGCCATGCTGATCGAGCGCTCGTGCCCGCCGCAGACGTTCATGACGCGCACGCGCCCGGGCAACGGCAGGTCCCGGATGCGCTCCAGCCAGTCGCGGGCGGTGAGCCTCATCGCGCACCCCGCTCGCCGTGCAGGGCCGCGCCCTCGGGCTGCGCGCGCGGGCGCACGGTCCGGTGGCGGTCGGTGCGCGCGCGGTGGGCGGTCACCTCGGCGCGCAGCCAGGCGAGCCAGGCGTCGAGCCGCGGCACGCGCCGGGCCGCGGTCTCCAGGACCGGCGCCTCGTTGGCGAGCGCGCGCACCGCCGCGCGGGCGCGCTCGGGATCGAACTCGTTCATGACCGGCGCCAAGTCGGCTTTCGTCAACAGCACGAGATCGGCGGCCCGGAAGATCACGGGGTACTTCGCCGGCTTGTCGTCGCCCTCGGTCACCGACAGCAGGGTGACGTTGCGGTGGTGACCGAGATCGAAGCTCGCCGGGCAGACGAGATTGCCGACGTTCTCGACGAGCACCACATCGACGCCGGCCAAGTCCAAGTGATGCAGCGCGTCATGGACGAGGTGCGCGTCGAGGTGACAGGCGGTGCCGGTGGTGATCTGCACGGCCGGCACGCCCTTGGCGCGGATCCGCGCGGCGTCGTTCTCCGTCTCGAGATCACCTTCGATGACCGCCAGCCGCAGCTCGCCGGCCAGCGCCTCGATGGTCGCCTCGAGCAGCGCGGTCTTGCCCGCGCCCGGCGAGGACATGAGATTGATGGCGAGCACCCCGTGGCGGTCGAAGTGCTCGCGGTTGTGGCGCGCCTCGCGATCGTTCGCCGACAGCAGGCCCTCGAGCGCCTCCACGACGGTGCGCCCATCGCCGCTTGGCGTCTCCGCCAGACGGCGGTTGCCCGGGGTGAGGTTACAGCCGCAGGTCTCGCACATGATCCGCTCCGCGTGTCAGTCCACTGACCGAGCTCAGCCGTCGGCCCGTCGGTCTTCCGCGCCTGCGTCCGGGCGCTCCAGCTCCACCTGGGCGAGGATCAGCTCGTCACCGCTGATCAGCTCGGTGCGGTGGTCGCCGCAGGCCCCGCACAGCAGGCGGTTCGGCTCGGCGTCGGTCTCCGCCCCACAGATGCGGCACCGTACCCGCACCGGCAGCGTCTCGACCACCAGCTCGGCCTGGGCCGCGAAAGTGCCTGCGCGGGCGATCGGGAACGCCTGCTCGAGCAGCTCCGGGACCACGCCCGAGAGCGGGCCGATGCGCACCGTGATGCGCGTCGCGCGCCGCGCGCCGTGACGCGAGGCGATGCCCGCGACCTGCTCGAGCAGCCCCTGGCACACCGAGAGCTCGTGCATCGGATGCTATCCGCTCTGGGCGAGCATCTCGTCGTAGAGCTCCCAGGCCGAGCGTGCCTCCTGCTCGCTCATCTTCTGGATGGCGTACCCCACGTGCACCATGACGAACTCGCCCGGGCCGGGCGGCTCGTCCCGGAGCAGGAACAGGTTGACGTCGCGCTCCACGCCCTTGGCGCTGCAGCGTGCCACGTAACCATTGATCTCAACGACTTGCATGGGTATGCCCAAGCACATGACGACGAGCTCCGGGTGGGCGAGCGTACGGCGGCCGTCGAGACGAAAGCGTATGTGTCACTCTTAGTTGCTTCGTTGACCGAGGTCAATAGCCCGCCCCGGCTCTTGCGCTTGACTGTCGACGACAGGCGGGCGCATACGCTGCTGGCGCGTTGTTGACGCGGGTTGCCACAATGGCAGTGCGGGTCGGCGGCTCAATGCCGGCGCCGGAGAGACCCGACCGGCCGCCGCGGCGCTCTGCAAGCAACGCCGCGCGGCGTGCCACCGGTCGGGGCCGGCCGCTTCAATGCCCGGCCCGGGAAGTGGGGGCGCCTGCGGTGGGGGACGGCGCGGGCGAGACGCCCGAGACGCATGCACGACCACGGTAACCGGTTCGCGACGCTGATGGGGCACACTCTTTATCCCGACGCCGAGGCCGCGCGCCGTGTTGCCGGTCCCGAGACGGCGGCCCGCGGCGGGCCCGTGGTCGTGCTCGGCATCGGCAATACCCTGCTCACCGACGACGGCGTCGGCGTCCACGCGATTCATTATCTGGGCGGACAGATTTCCACGTCCGCGCGGGAGGGCGTGGAGCTGGTCGACGGGGGCACGCTCAGCTTCACGCTGGCCGGCTACATCGACGACGCGAGGGGGCTCATCGTCGTGGATGCCGCGCGATTCGATGCCGCGCCCGGCACGGTGCGGGTGCTCGCCGGCTCCGAGATGGACCGCTTTCTCGGTCGTCGCGCTAGGCACAGCGTGCACGAGGTCTCCCTGGCGGACCTGCTGGACATCGCGCGCCTCCACGGGACGTTCCCGCGGCGGCGGGCCCTGGTGGGGGTCGAGCCGGCGCGCACGGATTGGGGCGAGACGTTGTCCGCGCCCCTCGCGCGCGCCTTGCCCGAGGTGGCCGATGCGATCGTGCGCCTGGTCGATCGGTGGCGCCGGTGAGCCGACTCCGGGACATCCCCGTGCGGGTCGAGACGATCGCCGGCGGGCGCGGCTCCGGGGACGAGCTGCTCGCCGGCGGGGTCACCGCGGTCCTGCACGAGATCGTCGAGCTCCTCGAGCGTCTCGCCGCGACGGGCGAGGGTGGGGCGATCGACCTGCGCAGCCTGCCCATGGCGCCCGGCGATCACGAGCATCTGCGCTCGGCGCTGGGCGAGGGCGAGGTGAGCGCGAGCTTCGATGCGCTCGGCCCCACGCGGGTTCGCGAGACCGGGGTGGCGGGCGTGTGGTGGATCGAGCACCGCAACGCCCACGGCGAGACCCTGACCGAGCTCATCGAGGTCACGGAAGTGCCCGAGATCCTCGCGGCCGCGCGGCAGGACATCGGCGCGGCGGCGCAGGCGCTGCGCGCGCGGCTCGGGGTGTCCGGGCGGGACGACGAGACTTCACGCTGAGGGAGGCGGGGCGCATGGCCGACGAGCGGACGCTGGGTGAGATCCTCGAGCGCCAGGGCTTGTCGCGCCGCGGCTTTCTCAAGTTCTGCGCGGCCACGGCCTCGCTGATGGCCATGCCGCCCGGCATGGCGCCGGCCATCGCCGAGAGCCTCGCGAAGGCGCGACGGCCCTCGGTCATCTGGCTGTCGTTCCAGGAGTGCACCGGCTGCACGGAGTCGCTGACCCGCTCGCACTCGCCGACCGTGGAGAGCCTGATCCTCTCGAGCATATCGCTCGACTACCATCACACGCTTCAGGCCGCTTCGGGCGAGGCCGCCGAGCGCGCCCGCGAGCAGGCGATGGAGGAAAACCGGGGCAAGTACCTGGTGCTCGTCGACGGCTCGCTGCCGGTGGGTGACAACGCATTCTATTCCACCATCGCCGGCCGCACCAACGAGGACATCCTGCGCGAGACCGCGGCCGGCGCGGCGGCGATCGTCAGCGTGGGCACGTGCGCGGCCTTCGGGGGGATTCCCTACGCGCGGCCGAACCCCACCGGGGCCGCGCCGGTCCAGGATGTGATCACCGACAAGCCGATCATCAACGTCTCGGGCTGCCCGCCCATCCCCGTGGTGATCACCGGCGTGCTGAGTCACTACCTCACGTTCGGTCGTCTGCCCGAGCTCGATCATCTCAACCGGCCGCGGGCGTTCTTCGGCGATACCATTCACGACCGGTGTTATCGTCGGCCGTATTACGACCAAGGCAAGTTCGCCGACAGCTTCGACGACGAGGGCGCGCGCAACGGCTGGTGCCTGTACAAGCTCGGCTGCAAGGGCCCGACCACCTACAACGCCTGCGCCACGGTCAAGTGGAACGACGGCACGAGCTTCCCGATCGAGTCGGGCCACGGCTGCCTGGGCTGCTCGGAGCCCGACTTCTGGGACGCCGGCGGCTTCTATGCGCCGCTGTCCACCGGGGCCTGGGGCACGCCCGAGGCGTTGGGCGCCGCCGCGGCGGTCGGCGTCGCGGCGGGGGCGGCCGCCGCGGCGGTGTCGCGTCATCGGCAGAAGAAGCTCGCGGAGGGCAAGTGAGATGACGCTGCTAGAGCTCGCCAGAGGCCCGGCGCTGCAGACGGCCCTGGCCGTCTTCGTCATCGGTGTGTTGTGGCGGCTGCTCGGCGTGGTTTTCCTGCGCCACAAGAAGGACCACAGCGAGCCTCGTCACGGCGGCCTGCGCCCGTGGATCGGCGGACTCAAGCTCATCATCACCCGCTCCTGGCCGCACAAGGAATTCACCCCGCGCACGGCGTTCAGCGAGACGGTCGGTTATCTGTTCCACATCGGGCTCGCGGTCGTCGTGCTCGCCTACGTCCCGCATATCTTATTCATCGAGGATCTGTTCGGGGTGGGCTGGCCGGGCCTGCCCAACGCGCTCATCTACGCCACCGGCCTGGTGACGCTGTTTCTGCTGGTCGTCGCCCTGGGGCGGCGGCTGCACCACCCCGTGCTGCGGATGCTGTCGAATTTCGACGACTACTTCAGCTGGACCGTGACGGTGCTGCCGTTGATCACCGGATTTCTGGCCGTGGCGCATCTGGGGGCGCGTTACGAGACGTTGCTCGCCTGGCATATCTTGAGCTTTGAGCTGCTGCTGGTCTGGTTCCCGTTCGGCAAGCTCATGCACGCGTTCTTCTTCTTCCTGTCGCGGGGCGCGGCCGGCTATGCCTATGAGCGCAAGGGGGCATCGTCGTGAGCGTGGTCGACAAGCAGTACCCGATCGATCTCTCCTCGCCCCGCGTCTCGATCAAGCGTCCCGAGGCGCGGGCCGACCAGCAGGGGGAGGTGAGGGACGAGGAGCGCGTCGAGCAGGCGATGCGCCACTTCGCCAAGGACTTCGGCTACACGGCCGCGCTGCACATGGATTCTTGCATCCATTGCGGCATGTGCGCCGAGGCCTGCCACTTCTACGTCACCACCGGCGACTCGCGCTACACGCCCATATGGAAGATCGAGCCCTTCAAGCAGGCCTACAAGCGCGAGGCGGGGCCGTTCGCGTTCTTCTATCGGCTGTTCGGGCTCAAGCCCCGGGTCACGGCCGAGCAGCTTCGCCGGTGGCAGGAGCTGGTCTATGACTCGTGCACGGTCTGCGGGCGCTGCAGCCTGATCTGCCCGATGGGCATCGACATCGCGGCGCTGGTCAGCCAGGCGCGCCATGCGATGTTCAAGGCCGGGCTCGTCCCGCACGAGCTCCACGCGGTCGCGCGGCGCGCCGAGGAGGAAGGCAGTCCGCTCGGCGCCACGCCCGAGGTGTTCAAGGAGCGCGTCGAGTGGATGGCCGACGAGCACGAGATCGAGATCCCCATCGATGCCGAGAAGGCGGACGTGCTGCTCACGATGTCGTCGATCGAGATCATGAAATATCCCGAGTCGATCGCCGCCACCGCCAAGGTGATGGAGCACTGCGGCTACTCGTACACCTTCAGCACCAGGGGCTACGAGGCGACCAATTTCGGGCTGCTGTCCGGCAACCCGGACTGGCAGCGCGATATGAGCATGAAGATCATCAACGCCGCGATCGACTGCGGGGCGAAGCACGTCGTGTTGCCCGAGTGCGGCCACGCCTACACCGCCTTGCGCTGGATGGGCGCCAACATTTACGGCAAGCCCCTGCCGTTCAAGGTGCGTCACATCAGCGAGTTTCTCGCCGAGCAACTGCGCGAGGGCAGGCTCAAGCTGCAGGGCGGTGTCGACGCGAGCGCCACCTTCCACGATCCTTGCCAGATCGTGCGCCGCGGCGGCGCCATCGAGGACGCCCGCGAGGTGATCCGGGCGCTCGGGGTCGAGCTGCGCGAGATGCGCGAGAATCGCGGCTTCAACTGGTGTTGCGGGGGCGGGGGCGGCGTGATCACCATCCACCGCGCGGACGACCTCCGCTACAAGACCTTCGAGATCAAAATGCGCCAGGTCGAGGAGACCGACGCCGACAAGCTGGTCATGGCCTGCTCGAATTGTCGTCAGACCTTCGATGACGGCCAGGCGCACTTCCACTGGGACAGGAAGGCCGAGAGCCTGCTCGAGCTGGTGGCCGAGAACCTCGCCGAGTGATTCTCGCGCAGGCGTCGATTCATAGTCGAGCGAAGATCCGGGGACAGCCCATATGGCCGAGACAGTCGTCGTCGATCCGATCACGCGCATCGAAGGACACCTGCGCATCGAGGCCGAGACCGACGCCGGCATGATTCAGCGCGCCTCGAGCTCGGGCACCATGGTGCGCGGCATCGAGATCATCCTGCGCGGCCGCGATCCGCGCGACGCCTGGGCGTTCGCGCAGCGCATCTGCGGCGTGTGCACGCTGGTGCACGGCATCGCCTCGGTGCGCGCCGTCGAGAACGCGCTCGGCTACCGGATCCCGGCCAACGCGCAGCTCATCCGCAACTTGATGATCGCCGCCCAGTTCGTGCACGACCACGTCATGCATTTCTATCACCTGCACGCCCTGGACTGGGTGGACGTGGTCTCGGCGCTGGAGGCCGACCCCGAAGCGACCTCGGCGCTGGCGCAGTCGCTGTCGGACCATCCAAAGTCCTCACCCGGCTACTTCAAAGACACGCAGCAGCAGCTCAAGGCGTTCGTCGAGTCGGGTCAGCTGGGTGTCTTCGCCAATGGATACTGGGGCCATCCGGCGTACAAGCTGCCGCCGGAGGCCAACCTGATGGCCGTGGCGCATTATCTGGAGGCGCTCGCTTGGCAGCGCGAGGTCGCGAAGCTGCATACGATCTTCGGTGGTAAGAACCCGCACCCGAACTTCGTGGTGGGGGGTGCGCCGGTGGGCATCAGCATCGACGCCGAGGGCGGCGGTCGCGGGGCCGGCGGGCGTGGTACCGCCGTGGACGTCGTCGGCCTGCAGAAGGTTCAGGACATCATCGCCCGGATGCGGACCTTCGTAGAGCAGATCTACATCCCGGACACCGTGGCCATCGCCTCTTTCTACAAGGATTGGTTCAAGCAAGGCGAAGGCATCGGCAATTTCCTCACCTACGGTGATTTTCCCGAGCATGGGATGGACGACCCGGCGAGCTATCTCATCCCGCCGGGCGTGATTCTCGACCGGGACCTGTCGCGGGTCCACGAGGTCGATCTCGACGCCGAGGATCAGATCCAGGAGTTCGTCGCCCACTCGTGGTATGCCTACAGCAGCGGAAAGGAGCAGGGTCTGCATCCCTACGACGGGGAGACCGAGCTCGACTACACCGGGCCCGAGCCGCCCTACGATCGTCTCGACACCGGCGCGGACTACTCGTGGTTGAAATCCCCGCGCTGGCGCGGGCACGCGATGGAGGTGGGCCCGCTCGCGCGGGTGCTGATGCTCTACGCCACCGGGCACGAGCCCACGCGCGCGCTCGTCGATCGCACGCTGCACCAGCTCGAGCTGCCCAGGGAGGCGTTGTTCTCGACAATGGGCCGCACGGCCGCGCGCACTCTCGAGACCAAGGTCATCGCCGACAACATGCAGACCTGGTACGATAACCTCGTCGCCAACATCCGGGGCGGCGATCGGCGCACCTTCAACGAGCGGCTCTGGGAGCCCGAGCGTTGGCCCCGGGAGGCGCGCGGGGTCGGCTACACGGAGGCCCCGCGCGGGGCCTTGGCCCACTGGGTCGTGATCAAGGACGGCAAGATCGACAACTACCAGGCGGTGGTGCCGAGCACCTGGAACGCGGGGCCGCGCGACGCCGCCGGCCGGGACGGCCCGTACGAGGCCGCGCTCAAGGGCCACCGGCTGCACGACGCGCACCAGCCCATCGAGATTCTGCGCACGATCCACAGCTTCGATCCGTGCATCGCGTGCGCGGTGCACGTGACGGACCCGGAGGGCGGCGAGCTCGTGCGGGTGAAGGTGCGTTGAGGCGTTACCGGACGAGCCGGACGCGGTTTCTGTCACGCCGCGGCCGCTCGGCGGCGGGCCGGGCGGCCCCTAAACCTGACTGTTGATCTGGGTCAATGCCGCCGATATCGTGTTGCATTATCAATTTCGTATCTGCTGAATCGGCGGTCGGCGCAGCGCGAGCTGGGCCTCCGTACCCAAGAAACGCGTATGTGGCGGATGATGGGATCGAGACGGATGCGGGGGAGGTGGGTTCAGGCGGCGCTGGGCCTGTGGCTCGCCAGCGGCTGGGCCGCGGTCCTCGCGCCCTGCTGCGAGGCCTTCGCGGCCGCGCTCCCCCACAGCCATGCCGCGGGGCATCCCGCGGGACCTAGCGGCCGTGACGTCGACGCCACGGGCACCCATGCCCGCTCCCTGGAGCACGGACGCTCGGGCGATCAAGACCGCCATTGCCAGCCGATCGACGTCCGGGTGCCGGACGCGGCGGCGCTGGCGTCGTCGGCACGCGAGGACGAGCCGCAAGGAGGTGTCGCGGCGGCCGCCCCGGCGGCGGTCACGTCGTTGTCCGGCCACGGCGGCGGTGCGCGCCACACCCTGACCCACCCTCCTCCGGGCCTCGGCCCGCCACTCTACCTCGCTACGCTCCGGCTGCGGCTCTGAGCCGCCGGGATGACCGCGCCGGTGGCCGCCGGGGTGCGCTCCGCGCGACCCGGCGCGGCGCAGTCTTCCATCGGGACAGTCGGGGCGGGAGTTACGATGCACAGTGGAGCGGACACGAACGCGGTGCTGCGCCCCCGCGGCGCCGCCCCGATGCGCCGGCGTGAACGTTACAGGAGGCGATGATGATGCGTACGACGGAAGGGCTCGGGGCGCTGGTGCGATTGCTCGTCGCGCTGGCGCTCGCGGCCGCGGCGTCGGCGGCGTCGGGCCAACGCGGCCCCGGGATGATGGGCGGCCCCGG